>Ga0364908_10009_pt1 | contig 76293 bp, 82 predicted proteins | sample ExccelJu500002D4_2_FD_206965 | JGI IMG/M metagenome (GOLD analysis project Ga0364908, IMG submission 206965) | Enriched cells from Trout Bog Lake Hypolimnion, Wisconsin, USA - BchlTB.July02.5000.02.D4 | ecosystem: Environmental > Aquatic > Freshwater > Lake > Hypolimnion/Profundal zone | place...
TTTCACCATATGAGTGTGGCTTTGAAGCGTTTGAAGATGCGCGGATGAAGTTTGATGTGCGTTATTATTTGGTGGCGATTTTGTTTATTATTTTTGATTTGGAAATTATGTTTTTATTTCCTTGGGCGGTGGTGTTGCAGCATATCGGCTGGCAAGGGTTTTGGGCTATTATTATTTTCCTCTTACTATTAGTAGTGGGTTTTATTTATGAGTGGAAAAAAGGAGCGTTGGAATGGGAATAATTCAAACGCCTATGCGAACATTGAATCCGGCAAAGCTTGATGAAGTGCGGTTGGAAGCTTCTTTTCAATCAGCAATGGCGGAAAAAGGTTTTGTGGTTACATCGTTGGATCATTTAATTAATTGGGCGCGGACGGGGTCGTTGTGGCCGGTGGCGTTTGGGTTGGCTTGTTGTGCGGTGGAAATGATGCAGGCTAGTGCGGCGCGTTATGATATGGATCGCTTAGGCGTTATTTTTCGCCCCAGTCCGCGGCAATCGGATGTGATGATTGTGGCGGGAACATTGTGTAATAAAATGGCGCCGGCGCTGCGCAAAGTTTATGATCAAATGCCGGATCCTAAGTGGGTTATTTCTATGGGTTCGTGCGCGAATGGTGGTGGGTATTATCATTATTCTTATGCGGTTACTCGCGGATGTGATCGGATTGTTCCGGTGGATATTTATGTGCCGGGTTGCCCACCTACTGCGGAAGCACTGTTGTATGGGATTATTCAATTGCAGAAAAAAATTCAGCGCACGAATACGATTGCGCGATAGAGAAGAGAAAATATGGCTAATCTACAAGAACAATTAACTCTGCTTGAAGTAGCGCTGCGTGATGCGTTAGGTGAGCATATTAATAGTTCTACTTTAATCAACGAAGAGTTAACGTTAGAAATAAAACCGGAAAGTCTGCGCCAAGTTGCTAAAACTTTAGTGAAAAATGCAGCGTTTGCTTTTACGCAAATGATGGATTTATGCGGTGTGGATTATTCGCAATATGGTTTGAGTGATTGGGAAACCGATCAATCTACGGTAGATGGTTTTAGCCGCGGCGTTGCGGAACAACCACAAGCAGATAATGTTAATTTCTCCGCGCGTTTTGCAGTGGTTTATCATTTATTATCAATGCAACATAATTTGCGTTTACGTTTGCGCGTGATGTTGTCTGAAAATCCCCCGCGTGTGGATACGGTTACTGATATTTGGGCGAGCGCAAATTGGTATGAGCGTGAAGCCTTCGATTTATTTGGTATTTTATTTAACGGCCACCCCGACTTGCGCCGTATTTTGACCGATTATGGTTTTATTGGGCATCCATTCCGCAAAGATTTTCCATTAATTGGAACTGTGGAAGTGCGTTATGATCCCGAACAACAACGTGTTATTTATCAACCGGTAACGATTGAGCCGCGAACATTAGTGCCTAAAGTTATTCGGCATGATCAACGTTACGCGGAAATTAAAAGAGATTAAGAATGGCAGATATTCAAAATTACACCGTGAATTTCGGTCCGCAGCATCCTGCGGCGCATGGTGTGTTGCGTTTAGTATTAGAAATGGATGGCGAAGTCGTGCAACGTGCCGATCCGCATATCGGATTATTACATCGTGCCACAGAAAAATTAGCAGAAAGCAAACCGTATAATCAAAGCATCGGTTACATGGATAGATTGGATTATGTATCCATGATGTGCAATGAACATGGTTATGTTTTAGCCATGGAAAAATTACTGGGCGTAACGGTGCCAATCCGTGCGCAATATATTCGGGTGATGTTTGATGAAATCACGCGCATTTTAAATCACTTATTATGGTTAGGCGCGCATGCATTAGATGTGGGCGCGATGACGGTGTTCTTATATACATTTCGTGAACGTGAAGATTTAATGGATTGTTATGAAGCGGTTTCTGGTACGCGCATGCATGCCACTTACTATCGCCCTGGCGGAGTGTATCGTGATCTACCAGAAACAATGCCGAAATATGTGCCTTCAAAATGGCATAATGCTAAAGAAACGGCAAAACGAAATGAAAATCGCCAAGGTTCATTATTAGATTTTATTTGGAATTTTACCGAGCGCTTTCCTAAACGGGTTGATGAATATGAAACTTTATTGACCGATAATCGTATTTGGAAACAACGTTTAGTGGATATTGGCGTAGTATCACCAGAGCGTGCAATTCAATTAGGATTTACAGGCCCGATGTTACGTGGTTCTGGTATCGCCTGGGATTTACGTAAAAAACAACCTTACGAAGTTTATGATCGCTTAAATTTTGCAATTCCGGTTGGAAAAAACGGCGATTCTTATGATCGTTATTTAGTGCGTATCGAAGAAATGCGCCAATCAAATGAAATTATTCGTCAATGCGCGGACTGGTTAAAACAAAATCCAGGCCCGGTGATTATTAACGATTATAAAATTGCTAATCCACCACGCACCAAAATGAAAGAAGATATGGAAGCGTTAATTCACCACTTCAAATTATTCACCGAAGGGTTTTGTATTCCAGAAGGCGAAGCTTACGCGGCGATAGAACATCCGAAAGGGGAGTTTGGCGTGTATTTAATTTCGGATGGTGCGAATAAACCTTATCGCTTAAAAATCCGTGCGCCAGGTTTTGCGCACTTAGCATCATTAGATGAAATGGTGCACGGGCATATGTTGGCCGATGTGGTAGCGATTATCGGCACGCAAGATATTGTATTTGGGGAAATAGATAGATAATGAATGCAATTGACTTATTAACAGCAGAAGATAAAAAAGTGATCGATCACTGGTTGACCAAGTTTCCAGAAGATCGAAAACAATCCGCCGTGTTAGCAGCGCTCACACGAGTGCAAGAAACCAATGGCGGCTGGTTGACTGCAGAACTAATGGATGCAGTGGCGGATTATTTGCAGATTCCAAAAATTAATGTGTATGAAGTAGCCACATTCTATTCTTTATTTTATTTAGAGCCGGTTGGCAAATATAAAATTGAGGTTTGCACCAATATCTCTTGTATGTTGTGCGATTCTGATGCGATTGTTGAACGTTTACAAAAACGTTTAGGCATTAAATTAGGTGAAACCACACCGGATGGAAAAGTGACGATTAAAGAAGTGGAATGTATCGCAGCATGTACTGCAGCGCCGGCAATAATTGTGAATGGCATTTACCATGAACACTTAACTCCGGAAAAAGTGGATAAAGTTTTAGATAATTTACGTTAAAGATTTATGACGCAACAAATAACACAAGATCAGGTTTGTTATCGTACGCGGCAATTTGATCAACCGTGGACATTGGAGAACTATCTCAAAGTAGGTGGTTACCAAATGCTGCGTAAAATATTGGCGGAAAAAACACCAGCAGAAACGATTATCAACCAATTAAAAACCGCTGCATTGCGTGGGCGAGGCGGAGCAGGGTTTCCAACGGGGTTAAAGTGGAGTTTTGTTAAGCAAGATTTGCCAGGGCAAAAATATGTGGTTTGTAACTCTGACGAAAGTGAACCCGGCACGTGTAAAGATCGCGATATTTTACGTTATAACCCGCATCAATTGATTGAAGGTTTTATCATTGGTGGTTATGTGATGGGCGCCACCAAAGGTTACAATTACATGCGCGGCGAATTTCTGGAGCCTTTTATGCGTTGTGAAGAAGCCATGAAAGAAGCTTATGCCGCAGGATTTTTAGGTAAAAATATTTTAGGCTCTGGCGTTGATTTTGATATGTATAATCATTTGGGCGCAGGTGCTTATATTTGTGGCGAAGAAACCGGATTATTAGAATCATTGGAAGGAAAAAAAGGTTGGCCACGTTTTAAACCACCTTTTCCTGCAGGGTTTGGTTTATATGGCCGACCCACAACAATTAACAACACAGAAAGTTTTGCCTCCGTACCGGTTATTTTACAAAACGGTGCCGATTGGTTTTTAAATTTAGGCAAACCCAATAATGGCGGCACGAAAATATTTTCAGTTTCTGGGCATGTTAATAAACCCGGTAACTTTGAAGTGCCAATGGGAATACCTTTTAAAGAATTATTAGAATTAGCCGGTGGCGTGCGCAAAGGCCATAAATTAAAAGCAGTTATCCCGGGCGGATCTTCTGTGCCGGTATTAAAAGCCGAAACCATGATGCAATTAGATATGGATTTTGATTCCATCGCTAAAGCAGGTTCCATGTTAGGCTCAGGTGCGGTAATTGTAATGGATGAAACCACGTGCATGGTGCGCGTATTATCACGTATTGCATACTTTTATTATGAAGAATCCTGCGGTCAATGCACACCATGCCGTGAAGGCACAGGGTGGTTGTATCGCATGCTAAAAAATATTTTAAACGGTAAAGCTAGCATCAATGATTTGGCATTATTAGAAGATGTATCAAATAAAATTATGGGCCGCACGATTTGTGCGTTAGGTGATGCAGCGGCAATGCCAGTGTTAAGTTTTATTGATAATTTCCGTGATGAATTTGTGTATTTTATTGAAAATAAAAGATCAATGGTAGAGTAATGGCAACAATAGAATTTGAAATTAATGGACAAAAAGTGCAAGGCGAAGCTGGCGCTATGATTATTCAGGTGGCAGATAACGCTGGCATGTATATTCCACGTTTTTGTTACCATAAAAAATTAACAGTGGCTGCTAGCTGCCGCATGTGTCTAGTCGAAGTGGAAGGCGGCCGTAAACCTATGCCCGCTTGCGCAACACCTATTACTGCGGGGATGAAAGTATTCACCCAATCTAAACTGGCTATCGAAGCGCAACGTTCTGTTATGGAATTCTTGTTAATTAATCATCCATTAGATTGCCCTATCTGCGATCAAGGTGGCGAATGTGAATTGCAAGATTTATCCATGGGTTACGGGGGCGATATTTCGCAATATAACGAAGGTAAGCGTGTTGTTGAAGATAAAAATATTGGCCCGTTAGTTAAAACCGATATGACGCGTTGTATTCTTTGTTCACGTTGCGTGCGTTTTGGTACTGAAATTGCCGGTTGCCGTGAATTAGGTGCAGTCGGTCGCGGCGAACATAGTGAGATTACCACTTATCTTGAACAACACAGCATGGAGTCAGAATTATCTGGCAATATTATCGATCTTTGCCCTGTTGGCGCGCTAACCAATAAGCCTTATCGTTATTCCGCTCGTGCTTGGGAATTAATGCAAAGCTCTACCATTGCGCCGCATGATTGTGTGGGTTCGCATTTATATATGCATACACAAAACGGCGTGGTTAAGCGTGCGGTGGCTAAAGATTGTGAAGAAATTAATGAAACTTGGGTTGCCGATCGCGATCGTTATAGTTGTTTTGGTTTATATCACCCGGAACGTTTGGCAAAACCTGAAATTAAAATCAATGGTGAATGGAAAACGGTAGATTGGGATACCGCATTAAATACGGCAACCCAACGTTTGCGCAAAGTTATTGATACGCAAGGCGCGGCGCAAGTAGGGGGTTTATTATCCGCTAGCAGCACAGTAGAAGAAGCTTATTTATTCCAACGTTTATTGCGTGGTTTAGGTTGCAATAATATTGATCATCGTTTACGCCAACAAGATTTTGCAGATGATGCTTGCCAATCGGTGTATCCAGGGTTAATGCCCGGTTTCAGTATTGCAGATATTGCACAATGCCAAGCGGCGGTAGTGATCGGTAGCCATCTACGCAAAGATCAACCGATTATTAATCATCGTTTGCGCCAAGCTGTATTAAAAGGTGCCAAAGTTTATTTTGTAAATCCCACCGCATTTGATTGGAATTTCAAACCAGCCGGTGAAACTGTTAACGTAGACTTAGTTCACGAAATGGCCGCATTAGCAAAATGCGTTGCGGAGCAAACGAAACAAGCATTGCCAAATAATTGGGCGGCAGTTTTTGCCGAAGTGCACGCAAGCGATATACATAAACAAATTATCGCTGCTTTAATTGCAGAAGGGAATAAAGCCATTTTATTTTTAGGCACATTAGTCTTGCATCATCCACACGCCAGCATTATTCGCAGACTTGCGATGTGGATAGTTGAAAAAACCCAAGTATTAGGCGGCGGATTAACGGAAGGCGCAAATAGCGCAGGGGCGTGGTTAGCGGGTGCCGTGCCACATCGTTTACCTGCAGGAAAAATGAATGCGGCTACCGCATTAAATGCTTTAGAAATGTTGCAACAACCTCGTGCTGCGTATGTTTTATTAGGCATAGAGCCAGAATTAGATAGCGCAAATTCTGGATTGGCGTTACAAGCGTTACAACAAGCACAATGCGTGATTGGTTTAACCACATTCGCTAGTCCGCGTATGCGTGAATATGCAGATGTATTATTACCTATTGGCCCATTTACTGAAACGGCTGGCACATTAGTGAATGTTGAAGGCAAATGGCAATCTTTTACGGGCGTTGCAAAACCTTTTGGTGAAAGCCGCCCAGCATGGAAAGTGTTGCGAGTGTTAGGGAATTTATCTAATTTATCCGGTTTTGATTATGTCACTGCCAATGATGTTTTAGCTGAAATTAAACCTGCATGTGCAGAATTGAAAAATATAAATCTTGGTGATTACACGCAGTTATCATTACATTATTCCGCGGGTAAATCTGCAGAATTAATTCGCGTGGCGGCAACACCTATGTATTCCGTAGATAGTTTGGTGCGCCATTCTATGCCATTACAAGAAACACCGGATGCAGATATAGCGATGATTTGCATACATCCAGAATTGGCAGCAAAATTAGGCGTGCAACAAGGTGAAAAAATTTGGGCAAGCCAAAATAATACTAAAGTACATTTGCCGGTGAAGTTGGATGCAGGATTAGCAAAAAACGCAGTCTGGTTACCAGCGGCCATTGAAGCCACTGTAGGTTTAGGTTTGAGTTTTGCACCGATCGAGTTGAGGCGTTAATATGGATTTAGCACACATAACAGAAATGTTTCCTTGGCTGCCAACGGTGGGTTGGGAGTTAGGGAAGATTTTTCTATTGCTATTACCACTGGTATTAGGTGTGGCCTATTTAACTTATTTTGAACGTAAAGTGATCGGTTATATGCAGAATCGTATTGGTCCTAACCGTGTTGGGCCTAGAGGATTATTGCAGCCGATTGCGGATGTGGTGAAATTATTTATTAAAGAATGGATTATTCCGCAAAATGCTAACCGGTATTTATTTGTTATAGCGCCCATTCTTGCTATTGCGCCGGCATTAGCGGCATGGGCTGTGGTGCCATTCTCTGAAGGTTGGGTGATTGCTAATATTGATGCAGGTGTGTTGTATATTTTAGCCATGACTTCTTTAGGTGTGTACGGCGTGTTAATTGCAGGCTGGGCATCTAATTCTAAATATGCTTTTTTAGGCACATTACGCAGCTCTGCGCAAATTATTTCTTATGAAATTGCGATGGGTTGTGCATTAATCGGTGTGATTTTAGCTGCAGGCAGTTTGAATTTGACTGATATTGTAGAAAAACAATCTGGCAGTATTTTACATTGGTTCTGGATACCATTGTTTCCTTTATTTATAGTGCATTGGATCTCAGCAGTAGCCGAAACTAATCGTGCACCGTTTGATTTGGCAGAAGGCGAATCAGAAATTGTGGCGGGCTTCCATGTTGAATATGCCGGTATTAGTTTTGGTTTATTTTTCTTAGCCGAATATGCCAATATGATTTTAATGGCATTTTTAGCGGCACTCTTTTATATGGGTGGTTGGTTATCACCGTTTCAAGGCATTCCAGTTTTAGAAGGATTATTTTCCTGGGTTCCAGGATTTGTTTGGTTGTTAGTGAAAACTTCTTTCTTCTTACTATTATTTTTATGGTTCCGCGCGACATTCCCGCGTTATCGTTATGATCAATTAATGCGATTAGGTTGGAAAGTATTTATTCCTTTAACTTTTGTGTGGTTAGTCGTGGTGGCTTTTTTAGTTAAATTGCAAGTGGGCCCATGGTTTGGATAAAAATATGTTTAAAAAATTGAAATATTATTTAAAAAGCTTTTTACTCTGGGAATTAATTCAAGGGCTACGGCTTACTGGAAAAAATTTATTTGTAAAAAAGGTAACGATCCAATTCCCCGATGAGAAAACACCAAAATCGCCGAGATTTCGTGGCTTACATGCGTTACGCCGTTATCCTAACGGTGAAGAGCGCTGCATTGCTTGCAAATTATGTGAAGCAGTGTGCCCAGCATTGGCGATCACTATTGAATCAGAACAACGCGATGATGGAACACGGCGCACCACTCGCTACGACATTGATTTGTTTAAATGTATTTACTGCGGTTTTTGTGAAGAATCCTGCCCAGTAGATTCTATTGTGGAAACTGAAGTGGATGCTTATCACTTTGAAGAACGCGGGCAAAATATTATGACTAAACAACAATTATTGGCAATTGGTGATAAATATGAACCTGAAATTGCCAAGATGAAAGCGCAAGATGCGCCGTATAAAGGATAAAACTTATGCCTTTTGAAAAGATACTGTTTTATATATTAGCTGCATTTATTTTAGGTTCAGCGACTTTAGTGATTACTTCGCGCAACTCTGTGCGCGCGGTTTTATTTTTAGTGTTAGCTTTTGTGAGCAGCTCTGGCTTGTGGATATTGCTGGAATCTGAGTATTTAGCATTAACTTTAATCGTGGTGTATGTGGGCGCTGTAATGGTGTTATTTTTATTCGTGGTGATGATGTTAGATATGAATATGGCGCCGTTTAAGGAAGGTTTTATTCGTTATATGCCATTGGCTGCATTAATAGCGGTTTTATTAGTGGCACAGTTGGGATGGGTATTTTTTGATTGGTCGAGATTATTACCGACATTCGAAAACTTAGCGCCGCGTGGCGGGGATTACAGTAGCATTAGTGTGTTAGGTGAGGAAATGTATTCCCATTATTTATTTCCGGTGGAAATTGCAGCGGTATTATTATTAGTTGCGATGGTTGCGGCGGTAGCCTTAACTTTCCGCGGCATTAAATCGCGCAAATCACAGAATATTAGCAAACAAGTACAAGTGCGTGCAGCAGATCGCATACGCTTGATTAAAGACTTAGATTAGAGGATGGATATGATAACACTGGGGCTAACCCTTGCAGATTTTTTATTAGTTAGTAGCATCTTATTCGGCTTGGGCATTGCGGGGATTATTATTAACCGCAAAAACATGATCATTATATTAATGTCTATCGAATTATTATTGCTGGCGGTGAATACTAACTTTATTGCGTTTTCACGCTTTCTCGATAATTCAGCCGGGGAAGTGTTTGTATTTTTTATTTTAACTGTGGCAGCAGCAGAAGCGGCTATTGGCTTAGCTATTTTGGTAGTGTTATTCCGCCAACGTACCACAATTAACGTACAAGACATCGATGAATTAAAAGGATAGCCCTGTGGATATGCAGATACTCGCTAGCATAATTATTTTATCTCCTTTGATTGGCGCTATTTTAGCTTATGCCTGTGGAAAAACTTTAGGCCGTGATTGGGCGCATTATTGGGCGATCGGTAGTGTTGGTTTATCAACCATTCTATCTGCATATGCATTATATCAATTAGTTTGGGGCGGCGTGCCAATTTTAAATGAGAATGTATATACTTGGGGCAGTGTGGGGCCGTTAGAATTCCATATTGGCTTTTTAATCGATAAATTAACTGCCATGATGATGTTGGTGGTGACTTTTGTTTCATTAATGGTGCATATTTATACCATTGGTTATATGCACGATGATGATGGTTATCAACGTTTCTTTAGTTACATCGCCTTTTTTACATTCGCTATGCTTTCTTTGGTGATGTCTAACAACTTCTTACAATTGTTCTTTGGTTGGGAAGCGGTGGGACTGGCTTCTTATTTATTAATTGGTTTCTGGTATGAACGTCCCTCAGCTGTGTTTGCAAACATGAAAGCCTTTTTGGTTAACCGGGTGGGCGATTTAGGTTTCTTATTAGGTATTGGCCTTATTTATTGGGTGTTTGGTTCATTAGATTATGCCCAAGTGTTTGCACAAATTCCTGCATTTACCAAAAACATTCCGCAAATGGAACTAATCGGCAATGTTCATATCAGTATTATTACCTTGATATGTTTGTTTTTATTTATTGGTGCGATGGGTAAATCGGCACAAATCCCTTTACATGTGTGGCTGCCAGATTCAATGGAAGGTCCTACACCTATCTCTGCATTAATCCACGCGGCCACCATGGTGACGGCTGGTGTATTTATGATCGCGCGCATGTCGCCATTATTTGAATATAGTGAAGTGGCATTAAGCACGGTGTTAATTATTGGCGCATTAACGGCATTATTCATGGGGATATTAGGCTTAGTGCAAAACGATATTAAACGTGTTATTGCTTATTCTACCTTATCGCAATTAGGTTACATGATGGTGGCAATAGGCGCATCTGGTTATGCTGAAGGTTTATTCCATTTAATGACGCATGCGTTTTTTAAAGCATTATTGTTCCTAGGCGCAGGTTCAGTAATTATTGCATTACATCACGAACAAGATATGCGGAATATGGGTGGCTTGCGTAAATATATGCCTATTACTTATTGGACCATGTTAATTGGTAGTTTAGCTTTATGCGGTATTCCACCATTCGCAGGTTTTTATTCTAAAGAATTAATTATTGAAGCAGTGAAACTTTCTAGTTTGCCGGGTGCAAGTTTTGCGTACTGGGCAACGGTTATCAGCGTGTTTGTAACGGCGTTATATAGTTTCCGCTTATTCTTTATGGTGTTCCACACAGAAGAACGCATGGATGCACAAACCCGTTCGCATTTGCATGAATCTCCAGCGATTATATGGTGGCCATTAGTGATATTGGCGATTCCATCTATTGTGATTGGTGGTTTATGTGTAGAAACTTTTTTATTTGAAAATCCCGGATATTTTGATAATTCAATAACGGTGTTGCCGTATCATGATCCTAATATTTATTTGGCTGAACATTTTGCAGGTGTATGGGGCAGCATTTTACATGCGCCGTTTACCTTACCCTTCTGGCTGGCAATTGCAGGAATTGTCGCTGCATGGTTAATGTATGAGCGTTATCCGCATGTGCCAAAATGGTTCCAGGAAAAATTCTCTTTAATTTACTATGTATTGATTAATAAATATGGCTTTGATGCCTTTAATCAATGGTTTTTTGTTGCCGGGGCACGCAAAGTCGGCAATTGGTTCTGGCAAAGCGGTGATGTTGCCATCATTGATAATGGCATGGTCAATGGTTCTGCCAATTCAATAGGGTATGCAGCGAAAATTCTGCGCCTTTGGCAAACAGGGTATTTATATAGTTATGCGTTTGCGATGATTGTGGGTTTATTAGTTTTACTTACATGGCTGATATGGGTGAGCTGAGACAGCAACGAAGGATGGCAGCACTGAACTACTGCTTGAAGTAGAGGATTTTAAAAATATGTTAACTTCTTGGCCTTTATTAAGTTTATTAGTTTGGTTGCCAGTGATTGGCGGCATAGTAAATTTATTTTTACTAGGCGATCGTCGTCCTGAGCAAGTGCGGGTATTTTCTTTAATTGTGACCATTGTTTCTTTATTATTAGTGATCATGGTTTATGGCGAGTTCGATCCCACAATAGCGAGCTACCAGTTTGTAGAACGTTTTAGCTGGATTCCAACCTTTAATATTGAATATTATCTAGGCGTAGATGGCATTGCATTACCGTTAGTTATATTAACCTGTTTTACCGGATTAATTGTAGTGATCGCGGGTTGGCAAATTATTCAAGTGCGAGTGCCGGAATATTACGCTGCGTTTTTAATTATGCAAGGTTTAATGAACGGCGTATTTTTCGCTGTCGATGCTATGCTTTTCTATGTGTTTTGGGAAGCGATGTTAATCCCTATGTTTTTAATTATCGGTATTTGGGGGGGGGCCGCGCCGTATTTACGCTGCGGTTAAATTCTTTTTATATACATTTCTGGGTTCAGTATTCATGCTGGTGGCCTTGTTATATTTGTATACACAAATAAATAGTTTCGCTATTCCAGATTTATATTGGCATCCTCTTCCTGAATTGGCACAAATATTGATTTTTATTGGGTTCTTCTTAGCGTTTGCTGTAAAAATTCCTATGTGGCCGGTGCACACATGGTTACCCGATGCACATGTAGAAGCACCAACTGGCGGCTCTGTAGTGCTGGCAGCTATCATGTTAAAAATGGGCGGGTATGGTTTTATTCGTTTTAGTTTACCTATTGTGCCTGAAGCCAGTCAGATGTTAGCGCCGTATGTCATTGGTTTGTCATTAATTGCTGTTGTGTATATTGGCTTTGTAGCCATAGTGCAAAAAGATATGAAAAAACTAATTGCCTATTCTTCTATTACACACATGGGCTTTGTAACTTTAGGTTTGTTTTTAGTATTCCCCATTTTAAGCCATGGAGAATCTGTGGCTAATGCGGCTTTAGGTGTGCAAGGCGCATTAGTGCAAATGATTTCTCACGGTTTTATTTCTGCCGCGTTATTCTTGTGTATAGGGGTGTTATATGATCGTTTACATACTCGTAACATTGCAGATTATGGTGGTGTTGCACACACCATGCCAAAATTCGCGGCATTATTTATGTTATTTGCCATGGCCAACACTGGTTTACCCGGCACATCAGGTTTCGTAGGCGAATTCCTAGTAATCATGGCATCCACCAAAGCCAATATTTGGATAGCCATTGCAGCAGCAACCACATTAATTTGGGCAGCCGCTTATACCTTATGGATGTATCGCAGAGTAGTATACGGCCCTGTAGCCAATCAAAATGTGGCCGAGTTAACGGATATTAACGGTCGCGAATATTTTATGTTAATTCTACTAGCAATCGCAGTTTTGTTAATTGGCGTATGGCCGCAACCGCTATTACATATTATGGACGAATCCGTATTAGATTTAGTGGCCAGATTACCGATTTATAAATAAAGGTTTAAACAATGTATATAACAAATCCATTAATTGCTTTCCCTGAGATTTTTTTGTTGGGGGTGATCGTTACAGTATTGTTGGCGGATTTATATCTGCCGATATCGCGACGTAAAATTGTTTATTGGTTAACACTTATTGGAGTAGGTATTACGGCTTTTATAGTTTGGGGCGCACATACCTTTTTGCCGGAAACAGGCACTTCCAGACATTATATACACGATCGTTTAGGCGATATTGTAAAACTGGGTATTTTATTTGTTAGCTTCTTTATTTTTATATATGCCGAGCATTATTTGCTAAACCGCAATTTTTTACGTGGAGAATTTTACATACTTTCTTTATCTTCTATTCTGGGGATGTTCATTTTAGTTTCCGCCAATAGTTTGTTAACCATTTACTTAGGCTTGGAAGTGCTATCGTTGCCTTTATATGCCTTAGTGGCTATGCAACGGGACTCGCATTTTAATACGGAAGCGGCCATGAAATATTTTGTGCTAGGTTCATTGGCCTCAGCAATATTATTATTTGGTATCTCTATAATTTATGGCGCAACAGGCTACATTATATTGTCAGAAGTTGCGAATGTAATACCAAATTTAATTTTTGCTGACCAGCAATTATTATTAGCCGTAGGCGTAGTATTTTTAGTAGCGGGTATTGCCTTTAAGCTGGGTGCAGTTCCTTTTCATATGTGGATTCCAGATGTTTATTCCGGCGCTCCCACCATTGTAACCACTTTAATTGCCAGTGCTTCCAAACTTGCAGGTATTGTAATGGCCATTCGTTTGTTATCACAAATGCTAGGTGATCTAGCCATTGATTGGCAGCCGTTATGTATGGTGTTAGCAATATTATCATTAGTAATAGGTAATGTTGTTGCGATTGTTCAAAGTGATATAAAACGCTTGCTGGGTTATTCAGCTATTGGCCATATTGGTTTTATTTTCCTTGGCCTATATGTCGGAACACCAGAAGCCTATAGTGCGATTTTATTTTATGGTTTAGTTTACGCAATAACAATTACGGCCGCTTTTGGATTGCTAATATTATTAGATAATACCGGCGTAGAAATGCAAACAGTGGAAGATCTAAAAGGTTTAGCGGCACGAAACCCTTGGTATGCGTTTTTAATGTTATTAGTAATGTTTTCTTTAGCGGGAATTCCTCCATTAGCAGGGTTTTATGCTAAATTCTTAGTATTACAAGCATTAGCAGAAAATCATTCCATGTGGTTAGTGGGTATCGCCTTGTTCTTCTCGGTAATTGGCGCATTCTACTATTTACGCATCATCAAGATCATGTATTTTGCAGAACCGGATAACCCAGACCCTATAGTCAATCCTAAGCCTTTGCATTATGTTATTACAGTTAATACCTTGGCAATCCTGTTGATAGGAATTATACCTGCGCCGTTGATTAGTTGGTGCCAAACTGCCTTTGCATTTATGCAATAAGATCTGACCTATGCGAGAACTTCTATTAATCCGGCACGCGCATTCTATTTTAGCCACAGCAAACATGCAGGATAATGAGCGGCCTTTAAGTAAAGAAGGGAAGCTGCAAGCGATAATTTTGGGCAAGCAGTTAAAAAAGCAAAAAATTATCCCGCAATTAATTATTACTAGTAACGCATTAAGAGCAGTAACAACGGCACAAATAGTAGCAAAAAACTTGCGTTATAAACTTACCGATATTAAAGAATCTGCGGATTTATATTTAGCAGAAGCCTCAGAAATACTAAAAGTTATTAACGATTTACCCTCGAGCAAACAGCACATAATCATTGTAGGGCACAATCCGGGCCTTTCACAGGTTAGCCGAATCTTAGGAGAACCTACCTTAGGCGAACTGGCCACAGCCGCCGCCTATCTTTTGCGATGGAAAACGGATGATTGGGCTACTATAATAGAAGAGGGCGTGCAACCAGATAAAACCAGTTTATTTACACCTCTTTAAAGAAAACCATGAATAAACCTACTTTAGATGTTATCAAAGCCCGCAATGAAACACCTAACTGTGAAAAGCTGCTGCATTTTAATAATGCCGGCGCCAGTTTAATGCCCACACCGGTAGTAGAAGCGTTACAGCGGCATTTAGCTTTAGAATCTGAAATAGGCGGCTATGAGGCCGAAGATCAGCAAGAACAAGCCATGCACGTCACCTATAATGAATTGGCCCACTTGCTAAATTGTTTGCCTACCGAAATTGCATTAACTGAAAATGCCACACGTGCTTGGGATATGTTAATTTATTCATTGCCTTGGAAAAAAGGCGATGAAATTATAACTGGGGTGGACGAATATGCTAGCAATTATTTGGCTTTTCTACAATTGCAAAAAAAATATGGAATTAATATTCAAGTTATTCCAAGCGATGAGCTGGGGCTATTTTCTATTGAAAAACTGGGTGAAAAAATTAATAGCCAAACCAAGCTGATTGCTTTAACGCATGTGCCTAGCCATGGCGGAATTGTGCACCCAGCTGAGCAAGTAGGAAAGATCGCTAAAGAAAATAAAATATTGTATATGTTGGATATTAGTCAATCAGTAGGTCAAATGCCGATCGATGTGAAAAAGATGCATTGTGATATGGCCGTTGCTCCTGGCAGAAAATTTTTACGTGGCCCGCGTGGTACAGGGTTTTTATATGTGAGTCAATCATTGTTAGAAAATATAGAACCCGTTTTCGTTGATCTATATTCCGCGGCTTGGACAAAGCCCAATCAATACCAATGGGTAAACACAGCCCAGCGTTTTGAAACCTGGGAAAAAAACTGTGCGGCATATATTGGTTTGGCCGCTGCGGTAAAATATGCCAATCAATGGGATTTAACAGCCATTCAACAACGTAACAATCACTTGGCAGATTATTTGCGGCAGGAGTTGCGGAAAATAGCAGGAGTTTCCGTATATGCAACGGCCGCACCACAATCTTCGATTGTTCCATTTGCAACTGGCCAAGCTAATTCAGAGACGGTCAAAAACTTATTACGCCAAGAGCAGATCAATGTTTCATTAATTCGTTCTAAACAACATGCTCAGCTGGCATTAGGAGTAAAAGAAACTCCTGATTTAATTCGTGCATCTATTCATTATTATAATACCGAAAAAGAGATTGAAGTTTTTTGTAAGCAAATAAAAAAACTACTAGATTAATATGAATATCGCTATTCGCCCTGCAATCACAGAAGATATTAAGTATATAAGCAAAATTGAACAGCAAGTCAGCCCATCTCCCTGGTCGGAGAAGATGTTTATTGATAGTTTTCTCGCAGGATTCAGTATTTATGTATTAGTCCGAGAGCAAGAAATAGTAGGATTTGGATTGACCTCTATTGCAGTGGATGAATGCCAGATATTAAATTTAGCAATTGCTCCACGATGGCAAAACCAAGGGTTAGGCAGAAAATTGTTAACCTATATGTTAAATGAAGCCTATCAAACTTATTATGCCAACCGCTGTTTTTTGGAAGTAAGAGCATCAGGAAAAATAGCACAAAAACTATATCGACATTTAGGTTTTAGCGAAGTTAGTGTGCGGCCTAATTATTACCAAACTGCAACAAGTCGCGAAGATGCTATTGTGATGGCAGTGGATCTAAAATTGCAACACTTCAAAGATCCCAGTAATTTTACGGGTTGATCCAAAGCCAATTCTGTATTATTACTAACATCACTTGTTAGACTTAATTTATAACTGTATAAAAATACATAATCAGTAAATATAAGTAGATTTTACGAATTTAATTAGTAGATTATTCATTAATATATTGAGGAAGATCAATAAAAAGTGATACCTATGAATTTTGAGAAATTTCCAACATTTATACATTGCGAAGAAGTCGCAGAAGTATGCAAACCATTGCTGCCTTTAGGCATTACCGATTTTATATTTATTCGAATATTTCCTGATGGATCAAAAGCGGATTTGTGTACCAATCGAGCATGGGCAAAATGGCATTTTGATTATTACTATCAAGGAAAATATGAGCAGGAATTAATAAGAAAAAATGAAATCATCACCGATGGAATAGAATTATCTAAATTTTCCGAAGATGTCATCTGGAGTAATGCCAAAGAAAATTTTGGTATTGGTAATAGTTTACTAATAAAAAAAAGCCATCCTACATTTTCTGAGATTTTTATATTTTGTTCCGATCGGTTCACTGATAAAATCAATGCATTCTATTTGGAAAATTTAGATAGTCTGTTAAAGTTTTGTTTTTATTTTAAAGAGAAAGCGGAAAAACTCATTGTGAGTGCTGAAAATGTTTTGATGCCGGTTGCCAATCATTATAAAAATATATTCAGAGATAAACATATCATTGTTGATAAAAAACCAAATTTAGATCTAATGATAGATAAATATTTTATAGAAGACACCTATATAACAGAAAGAGAACGTGTTTGTTTACATTGGATATCAAAAGGAAAATCGGCTGAGGAAACCGGCATTATTCTAGGAATATCAAGAAGAACTGTTGAATCGCACATCAACAGCGTAAAAAGCAAATTTGGCATAGTGAAAATTTGCGAGTTGGTTTTAAAAGTTCAGGCTTGTGTAGGTTTTATTGATTTAAACTACTTTATATAATAAAATAGCACCTCTTTTATGTCGATACCAGCATTATGACTCCCTTAGAACAACGCCGTACTTTCGCAATAATTTCACACCCAGATGCAGGAAAAACCACGCTGACTGAAAAGTTACTGTTATATGGTGGAGCGATCCAATTAGCAGGGACGGTAAAAGGCCGCAAAGCATCGCGACACGCAACTTCTGATTGGATGGCGCTGGAGCAACAACGCGGAATCTCAGTTACTACATCGGTAATGCAGTTTCCTTATCGTGAACGAGTCTTAAACCTATTAGATACGCCTGGCCATGAGGATTTCTCGGAAGATACTTATCGCACGTTAACTGCTGTGGATTCTGCATTGATGGTAATTGATGGTGCCAAAGGTGTAGAAGCAAGAACTATCAAATTAATGGAAGTTTGTCGTTTACGCACAACGCCTATTATTACTTTTATTAATAAAATGGACCGTGATAGTCGCGAGCCAATCGAATTATTAGATGAGATTGAAAAGATTTTATCCATTCATTGTGTGCCCATCACTTGGCCTATAGGTATGGGTAAAGAATTTAAAGGGATTTATCATCTACTTAAAGATGAAGTGCATTTATATGAACCAGGCAAGCGTGACAGAGCGCAAGCTGCGCGAGTTATTAAAGGAATAAATAACCCCGAATTAACTGAACTGCTTGGTTATCAATTACCCTTGTTACGCGATGAATTAGAATTAGTGCAAGGTGCCACCCAGTCATTTGATTTACAGCGATTTTTAAAAGGTGAGCTTACGCCGGTGTTTTTTGGTTCAGCGATTAATAATTTCGGCGTGCAAGAATTATTAGCTGCATTTGTTGAATATGCACCGGCACCTTTACCTAGAAAAACCGAACAACGCATAGTGCAGCCCCAAGAAGAAAAATTAACGGGATTTGTGTTTAAGATTCAAGCGAATATGGATCCCGCGCATCGCGATCGTATTGCATTTATGCGTGTGTGCTCAGGGAAGTTTACTAAAGGCATGAAGATGTACCAAGTGCGCCTGAAAAAAGATGTGCAAATCAATAACCCTCTGACGTTTTTAGCCGCTGAACGCGAGCAAGTGACGGAGGCATGGCCTGGCGATATTATTGGCTTACACAATCATGGAACTATCCAAATTGGCGATACCTTTACTCAAGGCGAAATCTTAAAATTTACCGGTATTCCTAATTTTGCCCCGGAATTATTCCGCCGCGTGCAATTAAAAGATCCACTAAAAATGAAAGCGTTATTGAAAGGGTTAATTCAATTATCCGAGGAAGGTGCTACACAATTGTTCAGACCTTTGCGCAATAATGATCTTATTCTTGGTGCTGTGGGAATTCTACAATTTGATGTGGTAGCTTATCGATTACAATACGAATATGGGGTTACCTGTGGCTACGACACGATCAACGTTAATCAAGCGCGCTGGGTATACTGCAAAGACAATAAAATGCTAGAAGAATTTAAAGCCAAAGCCCACGATAATCTTGCTTTAGATGGTAACGAACAATTAATTTATCTAGCAACCACAAAAGTCAACCTCGATCTCACCATGGAACGCTGGCCCAATATCCAATTCCTAAGCACCCGAGAGCACTGAAAGCTGGATGACTTAATGTCAGATCTAGGATTCAATTGTTTTGATTTTTTTCTTTGAGTATAATATCCCCAAGTCTAAATTCTGGGAAAGCATCATGAAAATAAACTTCATTATTGCAAGCATCAGCGCTGCTGTAATTTTTTTTACAGTTACTGCACAAGCCAAAAATAAACATGAAATTAAATTTGCTGATGGGGTTTACGTTGGCGCAAAAATCGGCGGACAATGGGCTCATGCTGGATGGGATGGTGTTAGCGCAATTTCTGCTATTAACGATCTTGACGAGACACAAGGTATTTTTGAATCTTGGACCCCCAAAGGTGCGGATGATAGTAATAAGTTTGCAGGAAATGTGGCTTTGGGATATCAGTTGGTAGATAAACGACTTTATTTTGCAGCCGAAGTGAGTGGAACTTTTGCTGATAAACACGAGTTTGTAGCTAATCAGTATAAAACATTTTACAGCGATATAGCAGGACAAATCGATATAGGAACGGCGAGTATTTATGACAAAGTGTCTTTGCGAGGAAACGAATTTGATATAGATTTAAAACCAGGATTATTAATCAGAAAGAATTTTTTAGTTTATGCACGTGGTGGGGCTGCATTTAATAAATTAGAGATTGACAATTCTGGAACATGGACAGTAAATGATGATGCCGGAGAAATTGTAACTGCACAAGATTCATCTAGCCATTCTAAAAACGTTGTGGGTATACGTGTAGGGGCTGGAGCAGAGTATTTGCTAACGGATGCATTGGGGGTTTCTTTAGATTATATTTATACAACTTATGGAAAGATTAGCACTACCGCTGAAAATTCCAATGATGATGGTCATGATTTTCTCCAAATATATGGTATAGATGCTCCTGAAGTTTCTGTTAGCTCTCAATCATTGATGCTGGGGTTAACCTATCATTGGCAATAGAATGCAAATTAATTGAGATTTTTAGCTGGCCACCATTTGGCGAGCAATAATCCTAGCTCAAATAGAATGCATAAAGGCAACGCTAACAACGTTTGCGAAAATACATCAGGAGGCGTGAGTAACATGCCAATCACAAATGCGGCAATAATAAAGTAAGGACGTTGTTTAACAAAAAATTCACGAGTCACCATTCCACTGCGAATTAATAAAAACACCATTAAGGGCACTTCAAAAGTTATCCCAAACGCCAAAAACATTTGCATAACAAAATCAAAATAAGCGCTCATATCCGTCATAACCATTACGCCCTCAGGCGCTGCATGTATAAAAAACTGCATAATAATTGGCAAGACCACAAAATAAGCAAACGCAACACCCAAGTAAAATAATCCACTGCTCCCGCACAATAAAGGAATTAGCCAGCGGCGCTCTTGTTTATATAATCCCGGTGCAACAAAAGCCCATAATTGATATAACAAATAAGGAATGGCAATTAAAATCGCGACCAGTAAAACTAACTTGAGTGGAACAAATACGGGCGAAACCACTTGTGTAGCAATCATATGACTATAAGCCGGGAGATGAGTTAATAAAGGCGAGGCTAATGTAGTAAATAAAAAATTGGCAAAAGGGAATAAACCTATTACTAAAACACCTACAAAGATCAAACTATGTAATAAACGTTTGCGTAATTCTAATAAATGTTCAGTAACAGAAGTGGCCATTATGACTGCTCAGGGGGTTTATTTAATAGATCGCTGACATCACTAGTTTTGGCTGCTTGGCTAATACGATTTTGTAAATCTTCTAATTGTAATTGTTCTTCCGCTTGAGCATTTATTTTAGCTAGCCATTGCCGCACCTTCGCATAAAAAACGCCGGCTTTTCTTATGGCATGCGGTAATTCTTTAGGGCCTAATACGATTAGAGCAACCACTAGGATGACTAATAATTCACCTAGGCTAAACCCAAACATAGTTAATCCTTTTTCTTGCTTTTAGGTTTTTCTTCATTTTGATCATGCATGGCTTTACGAAAGCCTTTTAACGCAGTGCCTAAATCACTGCCTAAATTTTTTAAACGCTTGCCGCCAAATACTAATAACACAATAAGTAAAACAATTAGTAGCTGCCAAATGCTAATGCCGCCTAATCCCATAATTCACCTCGTTAAAATGTTGGTATTTGTTTGCCGCCCAAAATGTGAAAATGCAAATGATAAACAATTTGCCCACTGCCAGGCCCATTATTAACCACCACACGAAAACCTTCTAGCTTTTGTTCTTTTGCAATTTCTGGCAGAGCAAGAACTAATTTGCTGATAAGTGCGCTATCTGTTGTATTCAGATCATTCAGCGTAGCAATATGTTTTTTAGGAATAACTAGTAAATGCACCGAAGCTTTAGGATGGATGTCAAAGAAGGCCATAATTTGATCATCTTCGTATACTTTTTTAGCGGGCAAATCCCCCGCCGCAATCTTACAGAATATACAATCAGTATCCATAACCCCTCCAGTGCTTTAATGATATTATACCTTAAAATAATTGCAACCCGCAGTATTGGTGAAAATTCAAACTGACCCATTACCCGATTTTAAGTGATCCCGTTGCCTGTTGTTTGCTGCGCCGCATGCAAGAGCTGAACAGGTAGATGAGCAGTAATTTTTTGAGTTGCTGCATGATGCATATCATTAATCTCCACGTGTTACCGTATATTATACCATAATAGCTTACGTAAACTAAGTTGGCTATAATATCGGTAGTGTCTCAATTTGAAATTTTTAGGTGTCATTCCCGATAGAAAGATCTTTTTGCAGAGCCGTGGGTAACCGAGGGAATCCATAAGGGAGCGCGAATAATCTTCACTTATAGATTCCCTCGGCTAGAAATACCTTCGAATAACGCCCAGTTCCATCGGGAATGACACCTAAAAATTTCAAATTGAGACATTACGATAATATCGAGAAATCTGCTTTATAGGGCAAAAAAGGTTATAGTATTATTACTAGTAAATATAAAAATGCGGGGGAAAAGTGAAGATTTGGACGGTGGATGCGTTTGCAAGCCAGGCATATAGTGGAAATCCGGCGGCGGTGACTATTGTAGAAGAGTTTTTTTCGGATGAAGAATGCCAAAAAATTGCAGCGGAAATGAACTTATCGGAAACGGCATTTATTAAGCCTTTGGGTGAAGATCATTTTCATATTCGCTGGTTTACACCTACTACAGAAGTAAAGTTGTGTGGACATGCAACATTAGCATCGGCGCATATTTTGTTTCAAGAGAATATGATAAAAGGAAATAAAATCAGCCTTGATTCTTTAAGTGGGCCATTAAATGTCTATAAAGATGAAGGGGGGATCACTTTAGATTTTCCACTGCAGAAAGTTAATAAGGAATTAGATATTAGCCCGCTTAAAGATATCTTCAAAATAAATATTATAGCTGCAGTAAAAGCATTAGATGATGTGATCATTGAATTAGAAAATGCTAAGGCAGTTCGAACATTTAAGGCTGATCCTGCGCGCATTAATCAAGTAGATTGCCGGGGAGTGATTGTTACTGCAAAAGGCGATAAACAATATGATTTTATATCACGCTTTTTTTGTCCACGCGTAGGAGTAAATGAAGATCCAGTTACTGGATCAGCTCATTGTAAGCTGGCAGATTATTGGCAAAAAAAACTTAATAAACAAGAATTTTTAGCCTATCAAGCCTCCCAGCGCGGAGGAGAATTATTATTAAATGTCAAAGGTGACCGCGTAAATATTACCGGCAATGCGATCACAATAATGCAAGGAAATTGGCTAATTAAATGAAAAATCAATCAGCATATTTCTGTGTGCTTATTGCTGCACTTGGGTATTTTGTAGATATTTATGATCTTGCATTGTTCAGCATTGTTCGTGTCGAAAGTTTGATTGACTTGGGTTATTCTGGCGCAACTTTACAAGAACAGAGTATTTTTATTCTGAATATGCAAATGCTAGGCATGTTGATAGGCGGTATTTTATGGGGAATATTAGGCGATAAAAGAGGGCGTACCTCGGTTTTATTTGGCTCCATTTTATTATATTCCTTGGCGAATATTTTCAATGGCTATGTTGAAGATGTGAATAGCTATGCCTGGATTCGCTTCTTTGCCGGCATAGGTTTAGCTGGGGAATTAGGCGTGGGCGTAACCTTAGTGATAGAATCTTTGCCACAAAAATATCGTGGTTATGGAACATTATTAATAACTGCAGCAGGGGCATTCGGCACTGTGGTAGGATTTTATGTGGCCGATCTCACCAATTGGCGTGTTGCTTATTTTATTGGTGGAGGTATGGGCCTAGTTTTATTGGTGTTACGTTTCAAATTATTAGATTCGCCTTTATTTATTAAAATGCGAGAAATGGCGCACAGTTCTGGCAATTTCTTTATGTTATTTAAAACCAAAGAACTGTTTTTACGATATGTGAAATGTATATTGCTTGGTGCACCTTTATGGGCTGTTATGGGCGTGGTTGCTACATTTTCTCCAGAAATTGCGGTGAGCATGAGTATTAGCGATCAAATCAGCTCAGGCAGATGTATCATGCTTGCTAATGCAGGTCTGGCTCTGGGAGATGTAAGCAGTGGATTACTTAGCCAAGTATTAAAATCGCGGAAAAAAGCTTTGGCTCGTTTTATTATATTGGCAATTATCACTACTATCATATTACTCAGCGGCAGCGAATATAGCGCCTCAAATTACTATTGGGGAATTTTCTTTTTAGGTTTTGGGGCAGGAATGTGGGTATTATGTATTACAACATCCGCAGAGCAATTTGGTACTGATATACGTGCTACAGCAGCCACTTCAATTCCAAATTTTGTAAGAGCGATGGCGATTCCTTTGATTTTTTGTTTCCAAGCTTTACAAGCCTACTTTGCCATACAGTACGCTGCGCTCATTGTTACTTGCACAACATTCATAATGGCATTTTTAGTTTTATTTGGCTTAAAGGAAACCTTTCAACGTAATTTAGATTTTTATGAAAACAAAAAATAATACTTATGCAGAAAATTTATTCAGCAATAACTCCTGAGCACAGATGGCTTTTTCTGCTTTTTTATGATGAGCTAGCTGATAAGAGCCATCAGCGGATAGTTCCCAGCTTTGGGTGTTGTCTTCTAATAACGTAAATAAGCCTTCTTCTTTTACACGTTCGCGCAATTCTGGATTTAAAATGGGGAAAGCGGTTTCTACGCGGTAAAAACAATTGCGTTCCATCAAGTCGGCACTAGAAAGATATACAACAGAATCTTTGCCCATTTCAAAATAATAAATACGATGATGCTCTAAAAAGCGGCCAATAATAGAATGCACGTGAATATTCTCGGAAACGCCATGCATGCCTGGGCGCAAACAACAAATGCCGCGTATTAATAATTGGATTTCAACACCGGCTTGTGAGGCGCGATATAAAGCTTGAATAATTTGCACTTCTGTAAGCGCATTGAGTTTAAATATTATTTTAGCCTCATGCCCAGCTTTTTTGTATTCAATCACTTTATTTATTAAGTGCAGAAAAGTGCTGTGGAAAGTAAATGGTGCGTATAACATACATTTGAGTGTGGCTACTTGGCCCATTCCGGTTAATTCTTGAAACACCAAATGTACATCTTCTGTAATATCAGGATTGCAGGTTAATAAACCAAAATCAGTATATTGAGTTGCTGTTAGTGCGTGATAATTTCCGGTGCTAAGATGAACATAACGCTTAAGTTCTTGTTGTTCACGCCGGATCACTAAAATCATTTTAGCATGAGTTTTATAGCCAACGACGCCATAAGCAATAATCACTCCAGCATCTTGCAATCGATTGGCTAAAGCAATGTTTTCTTCTTCATCAAAACGCGCACGCAATTCAACAATAGCGGTTACTTCTTTCCCAGATCGTGCGGCGGCCAATAGTGCTTCTACTATAAGAGAATTTTTTTCCGTGCGGTATAAGGTGATTTTAATCGCTAATACATTCGGATCATGTGCAGCTTGATGGACAAAATCCACTACTGGATTGAAGCTTTGATAGGGAAGATGCAATAAAACATCAGTTTCTTTTAAGCAGTCAAATACACTTGGATATTTTTTAATTACTTCAGGAATTTTTGGCGAAAAAACCGGATAATGCAGATCCGGGCGTTGAATTAATTTTAACATCCCAAATAAACGGCTTAAATTAACCGGCCCAGGGCAGAGATAAGTATCTTGTGCAGATAAACCGGTTTTTTTGCATAGATTATTCACTAAGTGGTCTGGGCAATTATCTGCAATTTCCAAACGCACTGCATTCCCGTATGAACGCGCTAGCAATTGGGTTTTTAGTGCACTTAATAGATCATCGGTTTTATCTTCATCCACAAATAATTCACTATTACGTGTAATGCGGAATTGATAACAACCATGCACCGTCATTCCAGGAAACAGTTCTTCGGCATAATAGGAAATTATAGTGGAAAGCAATACAAATGTGTTAGTTTCTTCTGGGAAAGCAATCACTCTTGGCAGTGAGCGTGGTGCATGCACAATAGCCAAACCACTGGTGCGACCAAAGGCATCTTCTCCTTCCAACTCCACTATGAAATTTAAACTTTTATTCACGATACGTGGAAACGGATGCGCTAAATCTAAGGCGATAGGGGATAGCACGGGTAATACTTGAGTTAAAAAATAATTTTTAGTCCAATCCGCTTGTTTAGCATTCCATGCTTTGGCTTCTAGCAAGTTGATTTTCTCTTTCTTTAGCGCCGGTAATAATTCGTTGTTGAAAATGGCATATTTTTTAGCAACCAAATCATGTGCCGCTTGGCTTACGGCCTTCAATGCTTCTTCCGGACTGCGGCCATCCAAGGTAGATTTACTGGAGCTCAAAGCGATTTGTTGTTTTAAGCCTGCCACGCGGATTTCAAAAAATTCATCTAAATTAGAGTCGCAAATTAATAAGAAACGTAGGCGTTCTAATAAAGGGGTTTTAGGCTCACAGGCTTGCTCTAATACCCGCGCATTAAATGCAAGTGCACTCAATTCGCGATTTAGGTAAAAATTGGGTTGATTTAGTTCAAATTCTGCCATAAAATTTGCATCATGATAAAAGAGTTATTATAGCATTCATATGGAATCTTATATAAAAAATATTAAATTAGTCGTCTTTGATTTAGATGGTACTTTAATTGATAGCATGTCGCACCATGCGGCAATTGCCTCGCAATTGATCCACCAATACTATGGAATAGAGCTTGGGTTAGCTAAACATGAATATTACCGTACTTCAGGCGTACCATTTCGGCAACAGTTAGAAGTGCTTTTCCCAAATAACAATAATAATAACAAAGTTGCAGAAGCCTATGAGCAACAGAAAATGGATTTTTTACAGCATCATGGATTTGAGTTATCGCCCGCGGTGTATCGGGCATTGTTGCAAATGCAAGATAAAGGATTATTATTGGCTATTTCCACTGGCAACACACCAGAAGCATTAGAGTGTTCTACTGAACGGTGGCATATTCAATTTGATGCAGCGTTAGGTTATGAAGGTGAAAATTTTCAAAAAGGGCCTACGCACATCAATTGGCTGGCTGAACATTTTGCAGTTAATTTAAATGAAATTTTATTTATCGGCGATTCATTAGATGATTATCGATTAACCAAAGCAGCAGGAGTACATTTTGCCCCCGTGTTAGGTAGTTTTACCGCTGCAGATTTTGCTAAATTAAATCCTACTATTGTATGCCTGCCTGATATTCCAAGCTTATTAAAACATTTAGGATAAAACTTCGTTATTTACCTTTCTCCCTGATAAAAGCTCAGGTTTTAGCATGTGCTTCATGCGGGTTGTCCCACTGTCTCGCTCCTTCAAGTTTATTTTTTTATCGCAGCACAAACTGCTGGAACTGATGCGCTTGTAGTTTGATTTAAAGTTTGTGCATGACAATACTCTTGCAAATTGCGATACCACTCAAAATAAAATTCACTATATATTTCTGGTTGACATACGTTCGGATAGGCCTGTCCTTGTTGCCCCATCATACGCCCTTGCAAAGGTGTGCAATATTGATGAGCTGTTTCTGATAATCCTTGGAAGTAAGCAGCCGTGTTGATATACACGCCTTGCTCTGCGCATTCGGCAGCGACTTTATCAATATTCAGTTCCACGATGCCATTTTTAACTCTAGTGCGGCCCGCATGATACCAATCGGTTTGTTGGCACGTGGTGGCATTCCAGACAGGCTTAGGCGGCTCTACGGGCGTGGTAACAACTTCCTGTTTAGCACAACCAGCCAAGATTACCAAAGCGCTAGTAGCAATAATGTGGCGCGGATTACGTAGCATAGAAAGTTCCTTTTTCGACGAGTAAAAACGTTAATTATACAGCGTTAAGGGGATAAAGTTGAAGAGATTCATGAGGACAAAAAATAAGAGCAAATAAAAGATAGGTCTCTAACTATCATGCGAGTAATAAAATTGGTTTACTTTCTACCTCGTGTATAATAGTTTGAACTGTATTATTTGCGAGTTTTATATGTCTGCTACACAACAAAACCTGATTTCTTTGGCTATTATACTAACCGTGATTGCGTTTATTGGCTGGATAGGGCAAAAACCCACTCCAACCCCAACAGGTTTAGTCTCTATTAATTCAAGCGCGCAAATTGATATCAAGAAACCATTCACCGCGCAACAAGTTAATTTATATCAATTTGCACCATCAGGCGCAGAAACAATAGGCTCGATTACAGTGGAATTAGCTTATGATCCTGTCGCAAGCGAGCAACAACAAAGTGAAGAAGTAGTGGCCTATGTGCGTAATCAAGCCGCCGCAGCGGGCGCGAATGGAATTGTGGTAGAAATTTTTGGACTGCGTGGGCAAGTGCTATATTTTTCAGGAAGTTTAGTTAAAAGTTAGGAGATCATTATGGCGAATCAAGAATCTAAAAGTTTATTAAATCTTACGCATGCCGTGTATGCTTTGCAAACCTTAGGTTTGTTTACTGTGGTGGGTTTTATTGTGGCGATTTTTATTAATTACATCAAATTGCCGGATGTGCAAGGCACTTGGTTAGCTTCACACTTCCGCTGGCAGATTCGCACGTTTTGGTTTGCATTATTATGGTCGGTTATTGGAATGTTGTTATGGGTAATCATGATCGGTTGGCTTATCATAATTGCGAATTATATTTGGATCATTTATCGCATTGTGAAAGGTTGGATCTACTTAAACGATCGCCGTGAGATTCTACTTACTCGTTAAACTGCACACCTAATGCCGCCAAACGCGCTTTCAATGGTGGATGAGTGGAAAGCAAACTGCTAAAAGCTTGCCCGGCGTTAATTCCCGCATAACGCGGATCATATAAATAAGCAGCGCGCCGTATTTCTTCATGCGCCGTGCGGCTATATTCCATTTTTTGTTGCCCAATATGCGAAGTGTGATCTTGATGGATTTTGATTAAGGCATTCGCCAACGGTTGATTATTGCGCATCAATTCCACACAACCTGCGTCCGCCATATATTCACGAGTGCGGCTTAAATACATCATTAATAACAAAGTAACCAGCGGCATTAAATAACGCAATAAAATGACTGCCATAAAAATTAATTGTTGCTGGCTGCTGCGCCTGCCGCCGCCAAAAATAAATTTATAAAACATTACATCTAGCACTAATAAAATAAGATTACTAAGAATAGAAGCAGTCATCGTTAATTTAATATCTTGATGGCGAATGTGGCTAAGTTCGTGCGCCATTACCGCCTGCATTTCTTCGCGATTTAATTTTTGCATCAGTCCTCTAGTTATTGCCACCATCGCTGATTTTTCACTATAACCACTGGCAAACGCATTCATATAATCAGCCTCAATAATATAAACTTTGGGCATAAAATTCATACCGGCTGCCACTTTCATTTCTTCGATTACATTATAAAGTTGACGTTCTGCTATATTGGTTGTTTCTGGGGTTATTTGATGATATTGCGTGCCTAATAACATGAGTTTATCTGACATGCTATAAGTAATTAACAAGCCTAAAGCGGCAGCAACGGCCGCTGTAACTGTGGCGTAAGGAAACACTTGCCAGTGAATTAATAAATAAACAGCTTGAGAAAAAGAGATGCTGCTATAATTTGGATTGGAAAATGGATTGCTATATTTTTGTATAGTTAGCAATATATCGATCAAGAATCCCAAACCTAAATAAAGCGCAAAGAATAAAGCAATAACAATAAAAGTGCGGCGTTGATTCTGACGTAAGGTTGCGCGCCAGTCAGAGGTAACCGTTTGCATAATTGCTCCTGCTAATTAAAATTTTACCGTGTAACCTTCTTGCTTTTCTCTTGTTGCTTGATCAATGCTCCAATAAGGGAAGGCAAAATCTAATTGGCTGCGAAATAGGCCGACCACAAACGCTTCGAAGAAAGATTTTTTAGTGGCGTTGTAGCGTTCAATGCTATCGTTGTAGGCTTGTTTGGCGTAAGCTAATTTGTTTTCGGTATTTACAATTTCTTCTTGTAATTGCAATACATTGCTATGCGCTTTTAAATCAGGATATTGTTCAAATACCACATTTAAATTCCCTGCAATTTTAGAGATGGCATTTTCTGCATCCATACGCGCTTGTTGATTGCCTTGAGTTTTGGCCGTGTTGGCTTGATTACGTAATGCTACCACATCTTTTAATGTGGTTTTTTCATAATCCATATATTGTTTCACGGCGCTGATTAATGATTCAAAAACTTTGTAGCGTCTATCAAGTTGCACATCGATTTGACGTTCGTTATTGCGAATTGCTTCGATCATATGAATCAGTTTGTTATAAATGCCTATGGCCCAGCCAATAATCACTAAGGCGATAATACCCAGAATAATCCAACCAGTTGAAATAGACATATGGTTTCCTTATTTTGTATAAAATTTCTGCAATGCTTGTGCCACAGGTTCTGGCACTAAACTACTTACATCACCCTGTAATTGCGCAATCTGCCGGACTAGTGTTGCAGAAATGTGCAGATACTTGGGGGCAGTAGCCAAAAAAACCGTTTCAACATTGGGCGCCAATTGCCGATTCATCGCACCCAGCCGTTGTTCAAATTCGAAATCACTAGGCGCACGTAAACCGCGAATAATGGCTTGAGCGCCATGATCGATGGCACATTGTGCGGAAAGACCATGGAAACTGATCACACGCACCTTGGGGTAATCCGCTAAAGCTTTTTGCACCAGGGTTTGCCTTAGCGTTAAATCTAGTGTTGCGGTTTTGCCATAAGTGTCGGCCGCCACGGCGATGATAATTTCATCAAATAATTTACTGGCGCGATGGATAAGATCCAAGTGACCATAGGTAACAGGGTCGAAGGTGCCGGGGAAAAGAACTTTGGTTTTCATAGTGAATAACCTGCAATTTATTATATAAAGTTTAACACATTTTTTGACATTGCGGGCAATAAGCCGTCGCACGTTGTGCTTGGCGAATGCTAACAATAGGCGTGCCGCAGTTTAAGCAAGGTTCATCTTCGCGGCCATATACAGCTAGTTGTAAACTAAAATAGCCGGGTTTTCCTGAGCTGCTTAAATAATCCCGGATAGTCGTGCCGCCATGATGAATGGCGGTGCGTAGAATTTGTTTAACGGCAGCGACTAAGTGTTGTGTTTGTTCTAAGGTTACTTTTTTTGCAGGTAACTCAGGGTGAATACCGGCTTTAAATAATGCTTCTGTTGCATAAATATTCCCAATGCCAACAACCACAGCGGAATTCATTAAAAACGGTTTAATGGTTTGTTGTTTGTTTTGCATTTGTTGCTGCAAATATTTAACAGAAAAATTTTTGCTTAATGGTTCAGGGCCAAGATTAACTAATAATGGATGTTGCGCAACATCTTGTGTTGTCCATAACACGCAACCGAAACGCCGCGGATCATTTAAGCGCAAACAACAATCATTAGAAAATAATAATTCTAGATGATCATGCGTTTTACGTTTGGAGTTTTTATCTGTCATGCATAATTTCCCCGACATGCCAAAATGCATGATCAACGTGCCATTAGCAAACTGCCATAATAAATATTTCCCGCGGCGAGTAATATCTAGCAAAGTTTGTTGCGCCAATAATTTCGGTAATTGTTTAGGTACAGGCCAGCGTAAGGTTGGATGATAAATATTAAAACGTTTAACAATTTGCCCCACTATATGTGGCGCAATCCCGCGGCGTGTTACTTCAACTTCTGGTAGCTCAGGCATTTCCTACCATCCTCATAATTACTTTCCATTCTTTTGCCGTTACCGGAGTAATGGATAAACGATTGCCGCGGCGTAATACTTGCATGGTATGCAATTCTGGATGCTGGCGTAATTCTTCTAAACTTATTAACTGTGCAAATTTTTGTTTAAATTTCACATCCACCATAAACCAGCGCGGTTTATCCATAGAACTTTTAGGATCAAAATATTGTGAGCGTGGATCAAACGCCGTCGAATCTGGATAGGCTTCGCGCACCACTTCAGCCACGCCGGCAATGCCGGGCGGAGTGCAATTGGAATGGTAAAATAACACCTGATCACCCACCCGCATTTGGTCGCGCATCATATTCCTAGCTTGGTAATTGCGCACGCCATCCCAGGGTGAGGTATGCAAGCGTTTTAGAGCATCTATGCCAAAGGTTTCCGGTTCTGATTTCATAAGCCAATATTGCATGGTGAAATTCCTACATAAGTTTAAGCCATTTATCCTAGCATTTTGTGTTAGGGTTTTGTACAATACGCAACATCTTGGAGATAGGTCTGAATACTTGCACAGTGACAGGTATTCAACTAAGTTTTACTACATGGAGTGTAGAAAAATGAAACGTCGCAAACCCGATATATTAATGGTGCTGGCTTTGGTATTTGGCTTAGGTATTGCCGTGACTACCTATAGTCAAGATATGTTAAGCAGCAACATCGATTACAGCTATCAGATCGACCCATAGAGGTTCAGCTCCGTCTGTACACCCCATAAAGGAACATCCCAAGCCTGCACAGGCAATTGGGCCACTTTTTGGCACTCGTATCCCACCCCCAATAAATAAGGCTTACTCTGTATCTCTCGTTTGAAAGCGAATGTACGGTCATAATATCCGGCACCCGTGCCCAGACGATGGCCGCGTAAATCAAATCCTACCAGAGGAGTGCATACTAAATCCAATTCATCAGGGGGACAAAAAACATGCATAACAGGCTCCAGAATGCCAAACTGATTAGGTTTTAATTCATGTCCTGGCTCATAATGCGCAAACAATAAATCAGACATGCTGGTCACAACAGGTAAAAAAAACTTTTTACCCAGATTTAAAGAAAAAAGCGCTGTAATATCCACTTCATTATCTATAGGTAAATAAAGCGCAATATTCGCGCTTTGTTGAAAAATAGGCAAAGCTAATAACTGTTGTGTAATATGGTTTGAATGTTGAGTTTGTAGCGCTATGCTCAATGCTGAGCGATCATGGCGGAGTTGGCGGCGAAATTGATTTTTAGCAAGAGTTTCTTTTTGCATAGATATAGAAACGAAAACGGTACCCTTCCGCCTTGCCGTTGCCGGCTATAGCCTTGAACCGTTTATGTTCAGGTGGGATTCAGAAGTATCACCAAAGGCTTCCTAATCGAGTTAGGCTTGCACACAGGTAATACGGAGCGAACCCCTAGGCGTCTTACTCATAGGCTCAAAGACTTTATTGCCAGCTCGCGGGCCGGTAGAAGAATACCTAATTTAAAAATAGCATATTTTAGGGCCAGAAGCTACCCTATTTATATAGGCTGACCTGTGACCAACTGGTTAAACCAATGGCCAATAGTGTAATATAGTTAGCATTGCACTACAATATTTTACAGTACGTTAAGGGAAGACAGTGGAAAAATTACCTGATTATGAATCTATCAATAATTTGCTTTTAGAAAATCGCATTTTTATGGAAGCAGCAGAGGCGCATGGTTTGTTATGCGGTTTAATAGTATGCAATCAAGAAGTTTCAGTAGATACTTGGTTAACAGTTGCCACGGAAAATCCGGACACATGGAAAGATTTAAATTTAGATACACAAAATGAACTAGAAGAATTGCGTGATGTTACGTTAACACAAATGCGCGATCCGGATTTTAATTTTGAATTATTGATTCCAGGAGAGCAGGAATTATTAGCAGAGCGTGCACACGCCGTAGGTTTATGGTGTAAAGGTTTTGTAACCGGCGTAGAGCATCATGGTAATTATTTAGGAGAGTTAATGGGTAAAGCGCAGGAAGAAGTGGATGAAGCGCTTAGCGATTTACAATCCATTGCTGAAGTGGATTATCAAGTTAAAGAGCAGAAAGAACATAAAAAATCCTTAACTTCTGTGATCGAATATATTCGTATCGCTGTATTATTAGTGCAACGAGAACTGTCTGGAAACTTTAACCCTCCATCAGCCAACACTAGCGTACATTAACTTGCTTATGAAAATTTATGCAGAGCGGCGCCAAAAGTTTTCCCAACAATTACCCACAAATAGTTTGGTGATTATCCCTGGCGCCGATGAAATGCTGCGCAATGCCGATACACAATATCCATTCCGCCAAGAAAGTAATTTTTATTATCTAAGTGGTTTTGCAGAGCCAGATTCAATTTTAGTATTGCGAATCTTACCAAAGAAAGCAGAATATATTTTATTTGTGCGCCCAAATAATCCTACAAAAGAAGTATGGACAGGAAAGCGCGCAGGGATAGATGGCGCGCGGCAACAATATGGTGCTGATACAGCCTATTTAATTTCCGAGTTTGCGAGCAAATTGCAGGAATGGTTGCCAAAAACTGAAACCATTTATTACCCTTTTGCCGTTAAACCAGAATTTGATCGATTATTATTAGCCGAAGCCAACAAAACTATCTTCCGCGATGTGAATGGAATTTTAGGCGAAATGCGTTTAATAAAATCCGCCGCCGAAATTGAACTCATGCAAAAAGCCACCGATATCAGCGCACAAGCTCATATTCGCGGTATGCAAACTTGCAAGCCTGGAATGATGGAGTACAAATTAGCTGCAGAGTATGAATTTGTTTTCACTAATGGTGGTTGTGCAGCACCTGCTTATCCACCCATAGTTGCTGGCGGTGCTAATGCCTGCACTTTGCATTATGTAGATAATAATGCGGAATTACGCGCAGGTGAATTAGTATTAGTCGATGCTGGCGGCGAATATGAATATTACGCAGCCGATATTACACGTACTTATCCTGTTAATGGTAAATTCACTAGCGAACAACGTGCCATTTATGAAATCGTTTTGCGCGCACAACAAGCCGTTATAAAAGCACTACGTCCAGGAGTATCCTGCCGTTTACCACAAGAAATCAGCACACGCGTAATTACCGAAGGATTAGTAGATTTAGGAATATTAACCGGCACTATTGATGAATTAATAGAGAAACGCGCCTATTTCCCCTTCTTTATGCACGGCTGCAGCCATTGGTTAGGTTTAGATACTCATGACGCCGGCGTTTATAAAATGAATGGCCAATGGCGCGAATTAGCGGCAGGCATGGTATTAACAGTTGAACCTGGAATTTACATCCGCCCAGAATCCGGAGCAGATAAACGCTGGAACAATATTGGCGTGCGCATAGAAGACGATGTGTTAATTACCGCAGATGGAAATAAAGTGTTAACACAAGCAGTTCCCAGTGAGATTGCTGAAATTGAAGCCATTATGGCCTAACCCATGAACACATCACATTTCGACATCATCATTATCGGCGGCGGACTTGTTGGCATGACATTGGCGCATGCGTTAACTAATCATGGCTGGAAAATTGCATTGATTGATGCCAAAATTTTGCCTAGCAAAAATTCTGTGCAGGATAGCAGAGCTTTAGCATTATCTTATTCTAGTCAACAAATCTTAAATACGTTGGGATTGTGGAAAAATATAGCTAGCGAAGCGGCTGCTATTAATACGGTGCATATTTCGCGGCGTGGCGTATTTTCTAAAACCCGGTTACGTGCCGCAGATATTCATTTGCCGGCATTAGGTTATGTTGTGTCAGCGGCGGAACTTGCTGAGCTAATAGCCAACGATATTCCACAAATGCAAGATGTTAAAATTTTTGCTCCCGCTACAGTCGAAACAGTGCACATTAAAGAAAAAACCGCACAAGTGCAGATACAACAAGAGGGACAAACGCATACTTTGTATGCACGTTTAATTATTGGTGCAGATGGCACCCAAAGTCGTGTAGCAGAGCAATTAGGCGTTCATCAAGAAATTCATCCTTATCAACAAACGGCCATTGTTAGCATATTAACCACCGATGAATTCAATCATGGTAATGCCTATAAACGTTTTATCGAGCAAGGAGAGATTGCCCTTTTGCCATTACGCGAAAAAAACTATGGCGTGGTGTGGACTACATCCAACAAATATGCCCCAGATTTATTAAATTTAACAACGGAACAATATCTAGATGAAGTAAATAGAAAAATGGGACGCTACTTGGGTAAAAATTTAAGTATGAGCAAGCGTATTAGCTATCCTTTGGCGGCCGTGACGGCTTATGAATGCATACGTCCGCGCTTTGTATTATTAGGTAATGCTGCACATACTATGCACCCAGTTGCAGCACAAGGATTAAATCTGGCATTACGATCGGTCGCATGGCTTGCTGAAGTTTTAGTGGAAACCAAAGATGATATTGGGGACTTATCCATATTAAAGACTTATAAACAAAGAACAGAAGCCGATCAACAACAAATGCAATCTAGTATGCATGGTTTAGCCGAGCTCACTTCGCAAATATCTGCTAAACCTTTATGGGGCATAGGTCTAAATTTATTAGATAGAATACCCATACTTAAGCGCCCATTTATTCGTCGCACCGCTGGATTAGTAGGAAGACAGGCTAAATTGGTCCGCGGAGTAACATTATATGAATAACGCCACACCACAAACGGCGGATATTATTATTATTGGTGCTGGCATTGTCGGTGCAGCCCTTGCATGCGCGCTTGCATCCTTGAATTTGCAAATAATAGTGATTGATGGAAAAGCCCCCGGTGCAAATGATCTTTTGGTAAGTGCAGTTACCTATGATTGCCAACAATGGTTAAATCAATTAGGCGCTTGGAATAACTTACCAAAAGAACAACTAGGTATTTTTTGCACCATGAAAATATGGGAACAAACCAGCAAAGATCGCTCCGCCGAATTAAATTTCGATAGCGCCTATTTAGGAACACCTACATTAGGATATATCATTACCAACCATTTACTGCAAGCCGCATTACTAAAAAAATTAACCGAATACTCCAATGTAAAAATTCTACAACCCGCGCAACCACAAGATGTGCAGTTCTTTCACGATAGCGTAGTTGTAACAGTAAAGGATCAACCCATCAAAGCAAAACTATTAGTAGGCGCAGACGGCGCCAATTCCTGGGTGCGAAAACAGTGCCATTTCTCCTTAACCGAACAGACCTATGAACACAGCGCATTAATCACCAATATCCAAATAGAACACCCACACCAACAATGCGCCTATCAACGTTTCCACGACAAAAATATTTTAGGCATTTTACCCTTAGCAGATCCACATCAATGCGGATTAGTATGGTCAGGCGAACCAGAATATATCAATAAACTAACCTCATTAACAGAAGAAAAATTTAATCAAGAACTACAAAAAACCTTAGGCGATTCATTAGGAACCATAAAAGCCATAACTCAAAAACGCACATTACCTTTAACCATGCGCCATGCATTGCAGTATGTACAAGATCGAGTTGCGTTAATCGGCGATGCTGCACACACTATCCATCCACTTGCGGGCCAAGGATTAAATTTAGGCTTGTGGGATGCGGAGCAACTAGCCAATGCTATTCAGCAAACCTTAAATAAAAAACGCGATATCGGATTATATAATAATTTACGCCCATTTGAACGAGCAAGACGCGGCCACAATCAACTCATGCTAAACATAGTAGCCAGCAATAAATGGCTATTCACCAATCCAAACACAACCATGAGCGAATTAAGACAAACCGGCATACGGATTCTAGAAAAATGTTCATCACTAAAACAAAAAATCATGCAAATAGCTGTATCAGGAGAAATTTTTTAATGTCTCAATTTGAATTTTGTTTGTGTCATTCCCGATAGAAAAATCTTTTTGCAGAGATAAATCTAACAGAGGGAATCCATAACGGAGCCTAAATAGCTTTCCCTTATGGATTCCCTCTGTTAGAGTTATCTTCGAAAAAAATTATGTACCACCGGGAATGACACAAACAAAATTCAAACTGAGTCACTACAAACTTAATAAAACCAAAATAAGAAAATATAAATAGCAAATGGATGATGCGGGTGGTTAGCAGTGTTTGCCAACCTTTCGCGCCATGGATGGTGCGACAGAGCCTACATGGACGCATTCACGGCGTGTTGGTAAACACTGCTAACCACCCGCATCATCCATTTCCTCCTCCTCTTTTACTCCAAGCCAATTTATTGTTAAAATAACAAAAAATATAGCAGGCAAAGGAAAAAACATGCAACAAACACCATTACATGCAGAACATGTCACACTAGGCGCCAAAATGGTAGATTTTGCAGGCTGGGACATGCCATTACATTACGGCTCCCAGCTAACCGAACATCAAATAGTACGCCAACAAGCCGGCATGTTCGACGTATCACACATGGTGCAAATAGAAGTAAAAGGCCCCCAAGCCCGCGATTACCTACGCCACCTCTTAGCCAACGACGTAGCCAAACTAAAAGTTCCCGGCAAAGCCCTATACACCTGCATGCTAAACGAAAAAGGCGGCGTCATCGATGATCTAATTGTTTATTATTTAACAGATGAATTTTATTTCCTAATCACCAACGCCGGCACACACGACAAAGATCTAGCTTGGATGAATAAACAAGCCGCAAAATTCAAAGTCACCGTACAAGAACGCACCGATCTGGTAATGATCGCCGTACAAGGCCCCAAAGCAAAAGATTATTTAACAAAAGTATTACCAGAAAACTTCGCAACCAAATTAGAAGAACTGCGCCCCTTCACCGTTTTATGGGAAAACAATTGGTGGGTAGCACGCACCGGCTACACCGGAGAAGATGGTTTCGAAATAATATTACCATCAGACCAAGCCGTTAAATTTTGGCGCGATTTATTTCACGCCGGCGTAAAACCCGCCGGCTTAGGCGCACGCGATACCTTACGCTTAGAAGCCGCCATGAACTTATACGGTACCGACATGGATGAAACCACCACACCACTAGAAACCAACTTAGGCTGGACAGTGGCCTGGGAACCCGCAGACCGCGATTTTATCGGCCGCGCCGCATTAACCGCGCAGAAAGCTCAGGGTATATCTCGTCAACTAGTTTGTGTATTATTACAGGGCAAAGGAGTATTACGTGGCCATCAAAAAGTAATAGTTCATGAAGGCACAGGAGAGATTACTAGCGGAAGTTTCTCTCCGCTGTTGCAAAAAGGCATAGGGTTTGCTTCAATACCCGCTAGCAGCGCGCATCTTTGCCAAATTGAAATTCGTGGACAATGGCAGCCAGCACAAATTGTAAAAGGACCATTTGTTCGTACAGGAAAAATTGTTTATCAACAAATAGAAGCGGAGAAACAAAAATGAGCCAAATTCTACAAGATCGCAAATACAGTAATTCACATGAATGGGCGTTGTTAGATGAAGATGGCACAATATTAGTAGGAATTACTGATCATGCACAAGCATTGCTGGGCGATTTAGTATTTGTAGAATTACCAGAAGAAGGCATCACCGTGCATTCCGGCGATGAATGCGGAGTGGTTGAATCCGTTAAAGCCGCATCAGATTTATATACCCCTATTTCTGGAGAAGTAATTGAAATCAACAATGAATTAGCAGAACAACCGGATTTAATTAATTCCGATCCTTATGGCGCTGGCTGGATTTATCGCATTCAACCTAGTGACATAGAAGAATTAGAAGAATTATTAGATGCAGAAGCCTATAGTGAAACCATAGAAGCTGAAGAGTAACCATGCCGTTTATACCTCATACACCTAAAGATGTGCAACACATGTTAAAAACCATTGGTGTTGCAAAAACCGAAGATTTATTTGACGAAATTCCCAAAGCATTACGTTGCGAGCCGTTTACTTCCATCCCCGATGGGATGAACGAATTAGATTTATCACAAATGTTACAAAAACGTGCGCAACAAGACAGCGGCCTAATTGGATTTTTAGGCGCCGGCGCTTACGAACATCACATTCCTGCTGCAGTGTGGGATATCACCGGCCGTGGTGAATTCATGACGGCCTACACCCCATATCAAGCAGAAGCCAGCCAAGGCACATTGCAATTATTGTATGAATACCAAACCATGATGACGCGCTTAATGGCAATGGAAGTGTCAAACGCTTCTTTATATGATGGCGCATCCGCATTAGCGGAAGCCGTGTTAATGGCGATTCGTTGCCAAGCGAGTTCTAAACAACGCAAAAATGCCCGCAAAATTTTAATACCACAAACAGTGCATCCACTTTATCGTGCCACTGTACGCACCATTGTTAGCCAGCAGAACATAGAATTAATTGAAGTGCCTTATGCAACACAAAAAGGCATTACCTTAATCAGCGAATTAGAAAAACATTTAAATGATGATGTGGCTGCATTAATTATTCCACAACCGAATTTTTTTGGTGCATTAGAAACCGTAGATGAATTAACTGATTGGGCACATGCACAACATTTATTGGTAATTGGTGTAGTAAATCCCATTGCTATGAGTTTATTAAAACCACCAGGCGAATGGGGCCACAAAGGCGCCGATATTGCTTGTGGTGAAGGGCAACCTTTAGGTGTGCCATTAAGTTCCGGTGGTCCTTATTTTGGATTTTTATGTGCACGTATGGTTTTTGTGCGCCAAATGCCAGGCAGAATTATTGGGCGTACGGTGGATCAAGATGGTAAAGAAGGTTTTGCCTTAACCTTGCAAGCGCGCGAACAACATATTCGCCGCGCAAAAGCCACTTCCAATATTTGTACTAATCAAGGGCTATTGGTAACAGCAGCAACCATCTTTATGAGTTTAGTGGGTGCAGAAGGTTTACGCCGCATGGCATTAGTGAGCCATCAACGCACAGAAGAATTAGTCGCCGCATTAACCAGCGTTCCTGGTATTGAGCGCGTGTTTACGCAACATTTCTTTCATGAAGCAGTAATACGCATTAAAAATCATCCAATCTCACAGTTGCTAGAACAATTAGTACAACAAGGAATTTTAGGTGGGTTGGCGTTAGGCGATTATTATCCGGAATTAAAAGATTGCTTGTTAGTTTGTGCAACAGAAACACGTACAATAGAAGATATTGAAAATTACTCAGCTGCCATTGCGAAACTGCTTGTTGGCTCGGGAATGACACGTAGTGAGTTCAATACTAAAGGTAGAAACATATGTTAATTTTTGAACTTTCTCAACCAGGACGCCGTGCGATTACGCAAGCGCCACAAACAGCGCCGAAAAGTAATTTACCAGAAAACTTTTTGCGCAAAAAAGCGCCAGGGTTGCCGGAAGTTTCTGAACTACAAGTGGTGCGCCACTTTACTCAACTCTCGCAAAAGAATTTTTCTATTGATACTAATTTTTATCCTTTAGGTTCTTGCACGATGAAATATAATCCCCGTGCAGCGCACCGTTTTGCATCAATGCCAGGATTTTTAGGCCATCATCCCTTAACGCCGATTAATCATAGTCAAGGTTATATGGCCTGCGCTTACGAATTACAAGAGATACTAGCAACCGTAACGGGGATGGAAGAAGTTTCATTATCTTGTATGGCCGGGGCACAAGGTGAATTTGCCGGTGTGGCGATGATTAAAGCTTATCACCAAGCACGCGGGGATACTGAGCGTACGGAAATGTTAGTGCCAACTGCAGCACATGGAACTAATCCTGCATCTGCTTACATGTGTGGATTTACCGTAAAAGAAATTCCAACCACAAATGAAGGTGATATTGATATCGCCGAATTAAAAAAAGCATTAAGCCCGCGCACAGCAGGGATCATGTTAACTAATCCTTCTACATTAGGTGTATTTGAAAGACAAATTAAAATCATTGCCGAAATGGTGCATGCAGCGGGTGGGTTATTATATTACGATGGCGCAAATCTAAATGCCATTTTAGGCCGCACACGTCCTGGTGATATGGGTTTTGATGTTATCCATATGAATCTACACAAAACCTTTGCGACCCCACATGGTGGTGGTGGGCCAGGCGCAGGCCCGGTCGCTGCGAATGCGCGTTTGAAAGAATTTTTACCTGTACCTATGGTTGGAAAAAATGCCGAAGGCTATTATTGGTTAACTGCTAAAGAACGCCCCCAGACGATTGGGCAATTATCCACATTTATGGGAAATGCCGGCATTATTTTGCGCGCTTATATTTATGCGCGTTTATTAGGCCGCGAAGGTTTGCAACGTATTGCTGAATATGCAACGCTCAATGCCAATTATTTATTGAAACGTTTGCAAGCAGCCGGTTACACGGCAGCATTTCCACATCGACGTGCTAGCCATGAATTTATTATCACTATCAAACCGGAAACTAAAGAATATGGTGTTACCGCAATGGATGTAGCAAAACGTTTATTAGATTTTGGTATACATGCACCTACCACTTATTTCCCATTATTAGTAGCAGAATGTTTATTGATCGAGCCTACAGAAACTGAATCGTTAGAAGAACTCGATCGTTTTGTAGAAGTGATGATTGCCATTTTGCAAGAAGCTAAAACCAATCCCAATATTTTAAAACAAGCACCGCATACTTTGCCGGTTAAACGTTTAGATGATGTGAAAGCGGCACGAGAATTAGACGTCGCTTGGAGTAATTAAGAAGAACCGCCAGATGGAGCAGGGCTGTTACTAGTATGTGGAGGTAACGGAAAAAATATTCCAACCAAAGGTCGGAGCAGACAATTCTTTCCAAAATCAGTCCAGCTTCTAGGTGCCTCAGCAACTAAAGTCGAGATAGCTTTAGGAACCTGAGTTTCTGAATCTACTAACGTAGCTTTCCATTCATGCACATTTGGAAAAAGCGAATTAGCACCATGCTCTGCACGAGTAGCTAAAAAATCAGATACTTCATTAGTAATTTCAATAGCGGGTCTTAGCGTAGTGGATTCAAGAGTTCTTTGAGTATTATTTAAACTAGCCTGAACGCCGCTGAAAAATTTCGTTAATAATGCTATTAGAAAACTAGCAACCGCTGCCTTAGAATATGGCGCATTTAAAAAAGTACCTTTAATTACCAAACCTATTGTCGCAAGTATCCAACTTGCTGTTAAATTACCATTTCCCACCGCACATCCAAGCGTTGCTTCTAGTAATGCACCCGATAAGCCTAGCAATACACCGCCTATGGCAATACTAACAAAATTGGTTTTGATAAAATTAAAATTCAGAGTATTACTTTTCAACAACAAATGTCTTGTGAAATGAACTCCTAAAAGGAACAACAGACAAAGCCCAGGGACGCCCGCCGCAGTTACGACGTATCCCCAATTTCCTAGCTGCCAACCAGCAATATTTAGATTAGGTAAATTGGTATATAAATGCGAAAAATAAGACCAAACAATCGCAATTAAGCAAAATCCGATTATAATAGAACCTAATCGAAGTGGAATACTTAAGGTTTCTGGTTTTAATGCTAATGTTTTAGCCTGTATCTGAACTAACAAAGCAGAAATTTGTGGTCGTCGCAGCAGCCTTTGTAATGCTGCTAATTTTTCTGCATTAGCAGGTTGCAACAGCGGGTGATTTTTAGGAATACCTTTGGTTAATAATATTGCAATTAATGTACTAGGCTCATCTTTAAAACAGCCGCCCGTAATCCTATATAAACAATCATAAAGATCCGCGAGCACACGTTGTTCTGTTGGTGATGATGTTCGTAAAACCCGATTTAAATTAGAAAATAAAACGGCTAAATCATCAATTTCTATCTGGGAAGGAACAAGGGGTTCTGTTTCTGCAGTTTCGGGAGCGCGGCGCCAGTCACAAAAAATTTCGGTGGCCAGAAATTTTAATGCGGACTCTGCATTGAGACTGCCTAAATGAAATTCAGCAAATGCAGTTGAAGCTGTAGCGATTGCGAATAGTAAACCCAAAAGTGGGTATTCTCTTAAAATGCCTCCTTGTAGCTGTGTTAATGCTAAACAAAGAAAAACTAAGCTGCCTGATGTTTCCGCAGTTCTACGTGCTAATCTGTAAGGGTCTTTTTTAACGGATTTTTTTTGAAAATATCTGATGAATAAATCCATTTGCCCGCTATTGACTGTGCCATTTCCCGCTCCCGCCATCCAAAAAAATGCCATATTAAACGCAGAAACTAAATGGGAAGGGGGGAGTCGCAAGCAGGTTAATAGATCCTCAGCGGCAGGCATAGTAAACGCACCAGATAAATAGCCAACAAATATTGCAACTGCAATCTTCCATTTCTCTAGAGGGGTGATTTTTAAGGGATCCATATATCGGTCGATGGCTAAAGGTGTTGGTGCAGCCAAGACGCTTAAACCGATACTATCCCTACTTCCATCGAGACTACCAGGCATGTTACTAAACCTTAAAAAATATAATGGATTATAGGTGAAAGTTCTAAGCTCACCTTAATTAGATATATTAAAACAATATTTGGGTAGCTTACTACGAGAAGGGTAATAAAATCAATAATATATGAAAATGTTCGATAGAAATCTGTAAATATATACAGATACCAAAGTATTATGGTGCATACAGATTTGTGCTAAAGTGTACAATAAATTTTTCCAAACCACAGGACGGTAATATGATAAACAAGGCCTCTTTACTCTTAGCTCTCACTATTTTTTTAACCGGATGCGTTGCTGCCGTAGTGGGTGGCGCTGCTGGTGCTGGAGCCGGTGCGGTGTATTATATGGGTGAACTAAAGGCCGATGTAAATGCTAAACCTATCGCAATCGCTCAAGCAACAAAACAAGCTTTCAATGCATTATCGGTGCAGACTGAAGAATTTCAACAAACCGATTTAGATGCAAAAATAACTGGTCATACGGCGAATGATGAAAAAATTACCGTTACCGTTAAACGTATTACAGAAACGGTTAGTGAACTAGAAATCCGCGTTGGATTTTTTGGCGATGAAACGTTAAGCCAACTTATTTACAATGAAATTATTCGTCAGTTAAATGCAGCAGAACATGCGCAGCCTACAATGGCTTCTGCAACGACAACACCGGCCCCGATGGTAACTCCTGCGCCAGCGACAACGCCAACGCCATTAGTAACACCACCACCGGCAACATCTAGCACTACCTCTGTTGTCACTCCAACAGTAACGCCTTCAGGCAGTTAATGGAGTAGCTGAATGACAGCATGGACTTTATTAGCACTTCTGGGGGCTGCGACGATTATCATCGCTGCTTTCCATGCTTATCGCTACTTGGTAGGCTTACGTAAAATTCGTAATGAATTAGCGCACTTTCATTATGTGCAAGAATACGATGCATATATGGATGCGCAGCCAGAATTTTATATTGCACAACCGAAAAGACCTTATGGCGTGTTATTGCTGCATGGATTTTCTGTATCCGCACAAGCGTTTTCAACATTGTTTGAACCGCTAAAACAAGCAGAAATTAATTTTTATGCAGTAACGCTTACGGGATATGGCATGCGCTCGCCGCATTTAATAGAAAATGTGCGTTATACGGATTGGCTGCGCGATGCAATTGATGCGTATGATTTGTTGGCTAAAACGGTGGATAAAGTTCATGTGGTGGGTAGTTCGTTAGGCTGTGCGCTATCGTTGATATTATCTCGTTATCGCCCAGTTAATAAAATGATTTTGCTTGGCCCTGCATTATATTTAGAGCCAGAGCTCAATTGGTTAGTGCGCCTTGGCGATTTGCCTATTATCCGTACTATTGGGTGGTGGTTTTACCCTTTTTATACTAAAAAACTTTGTGTGGATCAAACTGGAAAATCAGGTAAATTAGCATTATGTTCTATTGCTTCATTGCTGCGTACTTTTCATTATTCTACTTTTCCCATTTCAGTGGCACCAGCTGTTGATCAAACACTGCGGCATGTGGATCTTAAATTTGCGCGGTTCAAAAAGTTGTATATTTTTTATGGTGAAAAAGACGAAGTGGTAGATATTAATTCGTTATTTACACTTTTGAAAAAAAATCATATCGATTATGTATCGAAGTGTTATGAAAACTCATCCCATATGCTTGCATTAGATTATGACAGTGATCAAGTAGTAAAAGATGTTATTCACGCCTTGCAAGAAGATTTGCATACAGAGCAAACAGAATCAACTAAAATAAGCTAAATATTCCCGCAAACCGGTTTCTAAATCTTTGGAAACTTTATAGCTAAATTCTTGTTGTGCACGTTGGATATCGGCTTGTGAATGCATAATATCACCTGCGCGCCAAGGTGCATATTGAACTAAATCCATAGTGCGGCCCGTCAAATTCAGCAATAAGCGGCTCAATTCTTGTAAATTGATGACGCGACCGCTACCAATATTATATATAGTATGGTGATGGGGCAGTGAAACTGTTGCCAATTGTTGCACGGCTGCGGTTACATTGCTGATGTAACAATAGTCCCGTGTTGCGCTGCCATCCCCATAAATGGTAATCGCATTAGCGGTTTTTAATTGCGCTAACCATTTAGAGATAACAGCAGAATAAGGATTGTCTGCCCGTTGATAAGACCCAAAAATATTAAATAATCGCAAACCAATGCAAATAAAATTTTCGGTAGCAAATAAGCCCGCATATTCTTCATTTATTTTTTTAGATAGGCCATAGAGGCTTAATGGCTGTAATGTTGCAATTTCCTTTATAGGCAAAGATTTTTGTTCACCATAGACAGCGCTAGAGGAAGCATAAATAAAACGTTTCACACCATGATTTTTTGCGGCTTGTATAACATTAAAGAAACCATCCATATTAATTGCCTGCGTTTCTTGGGGTTGGCTAATAGACAAGGGTACAGAAACTTGTGCAGCTAAATGTGCAACATAATCTGGGCGATAATGACCAAATAAAGTATTGATAGTAGGTGCATCACATATATCCACATGCAAACACTGCCATTTTTCACCAAATTTCTTAGTTAAACGCGCCACATTCATAGAAGAGCCGGTGCTAAAATTGTCTAACCCAATCACTTGATGACCTTGTGATAATAAAAGTTCAGCAAGATGTGTGCCAATAAATCCAGCGGCACCCGTTATTATCCATTTATTATGTATAGTCATTATTTTTGTACCTTATAAATTTCTATTTTATCCCCATGAGAATTGCTAAATTCGGCTAATGGTGGATAAGGAAATATTGTAGGAACCTCATTTAGTAATTTTTTATCTTTTCGATTAATATACAAAGCCACATAAGCATAGTTTTTCCAGCTTTTATCTGCAAGCACGGCAGGCAATGGCTTGATGGCCGGTGTAACATACCAATCTGTGCCAGGGCGATTTGAGTAATAAGCTAATTGGGCGCTATTACTATATAAGGTCGCGTTTTCAGGCACATGAGTTTGGATCCACTCTGCACTTTCTTTCACAAATTTATGCGAAGGTCCGAAACTGATATAACAATCAACAAACAAAGCTATAGCTATTATAATAGCCAGAGTTTTACCCAGTTTGGGGAAACGTAAGTGATAAGAAGTTTGTTGCCACTGTTGATAAATCAATACTAACGTGAAAGGTACCCATAATAATAAAATGATGGTGGTAGCAATTAAATAACGGCCTGCAAGAAACCACCCATGAGTAACAAAAACTATAGTAATAAGAAAATTAATCGCTAAGAAACCATATAAAACACAGCGATGAGGTTTATTAACCATAGGTTGTAGAGCATGCCGGCTTTGGCCATATATTGTTAAACCAATAAAGGCTAACCCCATGGTATTAATTAAGCGGTAAATAACATAGACGATCAATCCACCGAGCATAAATATAGTGACATGCGGATTTTTCATTTGTGGGAAAAGCGCATTGATGGCATCGCGTACGTTTTCCCATTGAGTGAAAAAAGTAACTGTTAGATGCTGCCACCACCTTGGCAATTCATCTATTCTACCTAGCAGCGACAAAGAAATTTCACGATTTTTCCAAAAAATAAAACTAACCGCTAATAAGCCACATATAACTAAGATGCTATAAAGGCGTGTTGTTTGTAACAATCTGCCGGTAAAATTTTTGTTAGGCATGAAAAAAATTAACAATGGAGCTAATGCAATAATAACTACGCCTTCAATACGAAATAGCACCGCAATAACCATGTAAACAGTCCAAATCAAAGCAATTAACCAGGAAGGTTTATCTAAATAACGCAGCAAATAATAAAAGCTAGTAAATAAAAACGCCCAATAACCAAAATCACGAATAATCATATTACGGTTATCATTTAAATCAGGATGCAGCAAAATCACAGCAGCAGCGAGATGTTGAATAACGCGATTTCCACCTAAGACCCGAATAATATTAATAAAACTAGTAACCAATAACGCCATAAACAAGGCTTGCCAGATTAATGCGCTGGTTTGTGCGGAGAATCCAGTAATACTGCTTAGGCCAGCAATCAATAATGGATAAAATGGCCATTTAGCGCCAACGGGTGGAATAAGAGAGTGGGCATTTAAAAAAGAATCTGCCGTAGTTAAATATAAAATACCATCGACATTGATATAAAACTGACAGCCTAAAATAAAAGAAATCATTAAGCTAACCGTTACTGCCCATAATCTAGGATCAATTTTTTCCAGATAATTATTGAAAATATTGTTCATCAATTGTAATTGCTCCCTGATACTCGGAGAAACTTGATATTTTGTCGAGGTTGAACGAAAATGACGTTAGAAAAACGGAGCATACACGAAGTATGTGAGTATTTTCTAACGTCATTTTCGTTCAACCTCGACAAAATAGCAAGGTTCCTCTCTACAGGATGAATAGTTATCATTAATAAACTCCTGGTTCGCCAATAGGACGGGTTTTAAAACGGCGATGCGGCCATAAATATTGCTCAGGCGCTTTGCGGATGGCTTCTTCTAAAAACTGATTAATGCGCTCCGCATCTTGCATGTCATCGCCACTTGGAAAATTTTCTAATGCGGGATACAAAAAGGCTTCATAACCTTTGCCATTAGGTAAACGGTATTGGCATGAAGGAATCAAAGCAGCGCCGCTTAATTTGGCTAAACGTGCGGTTGCAGTAACAGTAGCCGCTGATATACCAAAAAATGGCACGAATACACTGTGTTTGCGTCCGTAATCTTGATCGGGCGCATACCAAACCGAACGATTTTGTGCTAATTGCCGCAGCATGGAACGTAAATTTTCGCGCTCAATGCTGGCAGCGAAAGATTTTTCACGCTGGCGTTGTAATAAAGTATCAATTAATTTATTTTTGCTAGGCCGGTATAATATTCCCATCGCATATTCATCCGCCATAGCTTTGCCCACTAAATCTAATGTGGTGAAATGTCCACCGACAAAAATCACTCCTTTACCTTTCGCTACGGCTGCTAAATAATTTTCTTTGCCATGAACAGTTAAAAGATTTTGCAATTTTTTCTTAGGCATCCACCACGACATGGCCATTTCAAATACGCCCATGCCAATGGAGGCAAAATTCGCTTTCACTAATTTTTTGCGTTCCGCATCGGTAAGTTCAGGGAAACATAAGCGTAAGTTAACATCCGTAATATGCCGGCGACGACCTAGTAAATAATAAGATAGGGACCCTAACCATCCGCCCATTTTCTGTTGTACGCACAGAGGCAATTGAATGACCAGCCATAACGAGCCTACCCCCAACCAAGTAGGCCAGTAGCGAGGCACTAAAAAAGGCCAGAGCGAGTGGGTATTAGTGTGTTTTTTATTCATAGTGAAGTATTTTAACTGATTTATAACCGTTAAAGTAGGGTGATATTTTCGTTTGAATTCATTCTGTGTCATTCCCGATGGGAAGAGCCTACTTCGAAGATACTTCTCAGCTGAGGGAATCTATAAGGGGGCCCGAATAAGGCTCCCTGAGTAGATTCCCTCAGCTGAGAAGTATCTTCATAAGTAGATCATACCGTCGGGAACGACACAGAAAAATTCTATTCCACGTGATATAATCAAACTTCGTTAATGACCCCTATGGGAGTTTATGCAAAGTTTAGCCGATTTTGGGTTAGTTATCTTAGCTTTTGCTTTTGTACTACTAAATGGTTTTTTCGTAGCTGCCGAGTTTGCTATGGTGAAGCTGCGGGCCACTCAAGTCCATGCCTTAGAAGATACACGTGGCTGGCGCGGCCGCATTCTGGCGCGGGTGCACACGCATTTGGATGCGTATTTATCAGCTTGCCAATTAGGCATTACCTTAGCCTCACTAGGTTTAGGTTGGTTAGGTGAGCCCGCTTTTGCCGGAATAATTCGCCCTATTTTAGAAACGGTAGGCGTTACTTCGCCAAAGATTATGGAATTTGTAACTATTGCAATAGCTTTTTCCATTATTTCCTTTTTACATATCGTGGTCGGCGAGTTAATGCCTAAATCAATGGCCATTCGCCAAGCAGAAGCCATGTCATTGTGGACCGCGATCCCACTTTACATGTTTTACTGGATGATGTATCCCGCTATTTATTTATTAAATTTAAGTGCCAACACTTTGTTGCGCTGGTTCAAATTAGGGGTTGCTCATCATGCAGAAGGTGCGTACACCTCAGAAGAAATAAAGTTAATTTTAAAATCCAGCCATATGCACGGTGGCATAAGCCCCACCGAAGCTAAAATGTTAAAACACACATTAGATTTTGCTGATCTAGAAGTAACGGATGTCATGCGGCCAGCAGCTGAATTAATTGGTTTAGATATTGATGCGCCGCTTAAAGAAAATTTAGATATTATTGTGCATAATCGTTATAGCCGTTATCCAGTTTATCAAGGCGAATTTGATCAAATGATTGGCATAGTGCACACCAAAGATTTATTTGCCTTAAGCCAGAAATCTCCAGAAGGAATTGATTTGCATAAATTATTACGCCCTGTTTTAAAAGTGGGCCCGGAAAGCTCCGTATTAGATATTTTTCAACGTTTCCGCAAAGGCGCGCCGCATTTAGCATTAATCTATCGGCGCGGTAGAGTAGTAGGGTTCCTTACTTTAGATAATTTATTGCAAGTATTAATTGGCAGAATTAAGGATGAATTCCATTTAACCAATGAAGACTGGCAAAAAACGCCGGAAGGTGCATACATAGTTAAAGGTCATGCTTCAATTTATGTTTTAGAACAATTATTAGATATCGATTTATCAGAAGATTATGATGCTAGTACCGTTAGCGGTTTAATTTTGCAAAAACTAGAACATTTCCCCAAAAAAGGCGAAGAAGTGGTATTTGAAAGATTTAAACTAATTGTACAAAAAATTCAGGGCCCACGTATCGAAGAGGTCCAAGTAGTTCCGCTGCAACTTGTCAGCGAAGAGTAGATTATATTGATCATGACAAACAAATCACTGGATTTGGCTGATTTATCAGTGCAATATTTCAAAGGTATTGGGCCACAAGTTGCGCAAAAATTAGCAAAAATCGGTTTGCACAGCGCACAAGATGTATTATTTCATTTACCTTATCGCTATCAAGATCGCACACGCATTACACCATTAGCACATTTACGTCCAGGCGAGCATGCGGTTATTGAAGGGCAAGTGATTCGCCATCAAGTGCAACAATATGGCAAACGCCGTAGTTTAATTTGCACGATGCGTGATAGCAGCGGTTTAATTACTTTGCGGTTTTTTAATTTCAATTCACAACAAGTGGAGCAATTTGCAGCAAGCCCGCGTATTCGTTGTTTCGGCGAAATACGTTTTGCACCGCAAGGCTTGCAGCTGATTCATCCGGAATATCAAGTTTTATCACCAGATGCACCTATAGTAGTTGAAGAACATTTTACGCCCGTTTATCCCAGCACGGAAGGCATCACGCAACGGCAATTACGGCAATTAGCCGCACAAGTGATCGGTTTATTTAAAACCGGGAAAGAAATTCGGGAATGGTTGCCAGCCAATGTTCGTGAAGAATTAGCTTTGCCGGAACTGAAAGAAGCAATAGAGTTTCTGCATTATCCTCCCCCAGACACCACACTGAGTTTATTAGAAGCAGGGGAACATCCTGCACAAAAGCGCTTAATTTTAGAAGAATTATTGGCTTATCAATTGAGTATGCAACGTTTACGTGCACGGGTGCAAGAACAATCAGCGCCGGCATTAACAGTGGATGAAGCATTATTTAAAAATTTTTTAGAAAATTTATCATTTAAATTAACTTCAGCACAACAAAGAGTTTGGCAAGAAATCCAAAATGATTTAAAAAAACCGCTGCCAATGTTACGTTTGGTACAAGGTGATGTGGGATCAGGGAAAACAGTAGTAGCGGCATTAGCTGCATTACAGGCAGTTGCCGATGGTTTTCAAGTAGCATTAATGGCGCCCACAGAAATTTTAGCTGAACAACATTATCAACAATTTGTTAAATGGTTAAATCCATTAAATATTCAAATGGAATTTTTAAAAGGCAAACTAACCGCCAAAGATAAACGCGCTGCCTATGCGGCATTAGCAGAAGGCACGGCACACGTAGTGATCGGCACACATGCTTTAGTGCAAGAAGAAGTAACATTTGCCAAATTAGGTTTAGTGATCATTGATGAACAACATCGCTTTGGTGTTGATCAACGCTTAGCGCTGACTTCCAAAGGCATAGATAATAATTTACGCCCGCACCAATTAATTATGACAGCAACACCTATTCCACGCAGTTTGGCCATGAGTCTTTACGCGCATTTAGATTGCTCAGCCATAGATGAAATGCCGCCCGGTCGCCAGCCAGTAATTACTGTAGCCATTGCGGATACACGGCGCAACGAAGTGATAACGCGTGTGCGTGAGTCTTGCAAAAAAGGCCAACAAGTTTATTGGGTGTGCACATTAATCGAAGAATCCGAACAATTAACCTGCCAAGCCGCAGAAAAAACCGCCGCATTATTAATAGAAAATTTACCCGAATTAAAAATTGGTTTAGTACATGGCCGTTTGCCAGCAATCGAAAAAGCCAAAGTAATGGATGCGTTTAAAAAAGGTGAAATACATTTATTAGTAGCCACCACAGTGATTGAAGTGGGTGTGCACGTAGCTAATGCCAGTTTAATGATTATCGAAAATCCCGAACGCTTAGGTTTAGCCCAATTACATCAATTACGCGGTCGTGTGGGTCGTGGTGATGCACAAAGTCATTGTGTTTTATTATATCAACAACCTCTATCCCACATGGCTCGCGAACGTTTAGACGTATTACGCAAAACCCATGATGGTTTTGTGATTGCTGAACGTGATTTACAATTACGCGGCCCAGGCGAAATGCTAGGCACAAAACAAACAGGTTTAGCACGTTTGCGCATCGCCGATCTAGTTCGTGATAAAGAATTATTACCACAAGTTCAAAAACTTGCCAATCGTATGTTGAAAGAATTTCCCGATCATGTAGATCCGCTTATCCAACGTTGGTTGCAAGATAATGAGCAATATAGTGGAGCATAAAATACAAAAGGGGCCTCGACAAAAAATGATGCGTTAAGGCCGTAAAGTATATGGCCTTCAATGTCATCTAGAAATTAATCAAGACGGAATTAAACAAATGATAGCCGCCTGTCCAGATGATTTTAATGCGGGAAAATTTGTACAAGCACCGGCTGACTTCGTTGCTGAAAATTTTTCTGGTATTAATTCTTTGATGTATCAATTATTGGATCGTCTCATCGAAATATCTTCCCGATCATCTTAGATTTAAATAAACTTAACGCCATCTAAACCACAACTTTTTATAGCTAATTGCAGCGCATCAATGGCTTTAGGTCTAGGAAAACTTTTGCGCCAAGCAATTGCAATTTGGCGTGTGGGTGCAGGCGAAGTGAAGGGGCGTGTCACCAATAAATCAGCATTATAATAAGGCTGAATGCTAGCAAGACGAGGCAGCACAGTAATTCCCATTCCGGTTGCTACCATATGACGAATCGTTTCTAATGAACTGCCTTCTACTACATGTGTAGTACCGTCCATTGAAGTTTGTACGCAGCCAGGGCAAGCGGCCATGACTTGATCGCGGAAACAATGGCCTTCGCCTAATAACATTACGTTTTCATTGTTCAATTCTTTTGCGGCAATCGTCTTATGTTTTGCTAATGCATGTTCTTTGGGTAATAGCACTACAAAATCTTCATCATAAATGGCTTGAGTTTGTATACCTGTTCCACTGAAGGGTAAAGAAATAATGATCACATCTAGTTGACCATTGATTAATCGTTCGCGCAAAACAGTCGTGAAATTTTCTTCAATGACCAATGGCATTTGTGGGGCCAATTGATGCAAACGTGAAATCAAATGTGGAAATAAATAAGGCCCAATAGTGTAAATCGCACCTAAACGCAAAGTGCCGGCTAGTTCATCTTGCCCTTGGCGCGCCAAGGTATTTAACAAGGCTACTTCATCTAAAATTTGTTGCGCTTGGCGAATGATAGTGGCACCGATGGGAGTTAATTGCACTTCATGTTTATTGCGCTCGAATAGATCGACCCCCAATGTTTCTTCTAATTTGCGTACGGCTACACTTAAGGTAGGTTGGCTGACGTGGCAAGTTTCGGCGGCTTTGCCAAAATGCCGCTCTCTAGCCACAGCAACAATATAACGTAATTCGGTAAGGGTCATAAGTATTAATTTTGCTGAAAAAATAATATGATAGAGGTATATAGAGAGATAATATAACATGCTTACCCCAATTGAGCCAGAATGGCTGCCCATCCAGCAAATGCCCGCAGAAATAGCAGGGAATTTGCAATTATGGATAGCCATGCAGACATCTTTAACCGAGCAGTTACGTAAACTGGGGGCATTTCAAGTTAAAGTGCTGCAAGAATATTGGGGAAATGCCACAACAGCTGAAAATCACGCATTAAGCATTCCTGATAGTGAAAAATCTTGGCAGCGTGATGTGGTTTTATTATTAAATGGTGTGCCGGTGATTGTTGCACATTCTTTAATACCACTTTCAATGGTAGAAGATCCAACTTTAGAACTAAAACAATTGGGAACACGGTCATTAGGTGAAATTATTTTTACCGAACTGCATGGAGCACGCGAATTATTAGAATATGCGAATTTAACCGCAGAACATTATTTATTTATATTAGCAAAACCCTTTATTGAAAAGCAGAATAAAAATTTATATGCTAGACGGTCAATTATAAAAGTAAAACAACACCAATTATTAATCAACGAAGTATTTTTACCAAGTATTGAGGTTTGCAAACCATGTTAACAGCAAAAATGAACAATAAAATGTTGGCTTACGCACAATTAATGCGTTTACATAGGCCTATTCCAATTTGGCTAATGTTATGGCCCGTATTATGGGCATTATGGATTGCAGGTAATGGTCAGCCGCCAGTGTGGATGGTTTTAGTATTTATCATGGGCGTATTTATTATGCGTTCAGCGGGTGATGTGATTAATGACATTTGGGATAGAGAATTAGATAAACATGTGCCGCGCACAAAATCACGACCCTTAGCGGCAGGAACATTAACTGTAAAACAAGCCGTAATGTTGCTAAGTGCTTTGTTGGTTATTGCCGTGGCATTAGTTTTAACTTTAAATTTATATACGATATTTATAGCGTTTCTGGGATTAATCGGCGCTTTTATCTATCCACTAATGAAACGTATTACTTATTATCCGCAAATGGTATTAGGTGTTGTTTATAATTGGGGTGTGTTATTAGCATTCACGGCGATTACCCAACATATCTCTTCCGTTGCTTGGTTATTAATGTTAACCAGTTTTCTTTGGACGGTTGCTTACGATACTTTATATGCGATAGCCGATAGAGAAGCAGATATAAAAATTGGTATTAAATCCACCGCTATTTTATTGGGTGATATGGATAAAGTGGCCATTGCTATTTTGCAATTATTATTTTTAACCGGTTTAGTATTAATCGGTTGGAATTTAAAAATGTTTATTTGGTATTATTTGTGTTTGCTGGTGGTTTTAGGATTATTTATCTATGAATGGTGGATGATCAAAGATCGTGATCCAGAAAAATGTTTTGCGGCGTTTAATCATAATAATTGGGTGGGTATTTTTGTATTTTTAGGTATTGTGTTAGGGTTGCATGTGCCCCTAACATTTTAAATTATAGTCATTTTAACTCATAGTTTTTGACTATGAACTTGATTTAGATAATCAATTGTACTTTGTGCTTCTTCTTGGGTTATGGTGAATATATAAAATATTAAAGGAGAATATTATGCATTTTGGGTTTAAAACATTAAAAACATCTATGTTAGCTGCAATGCTAACAACTAGCTTGTTAGCAATAGCGGCCGACGAACCTACACTGACACGCTCAAACGGTGCACCCGTCGGCGATAATCAAAATTCTCTTACTGCAGGACCACATGGCCCAACCTTGTTGGAAGATAATCATTTAATTGAAAAGCTAGCCAGTTTTGATCGTGAGCGCATTCCAGAGCGGGTTGTGCATGCGCGCGGAACCGGTGCTGAAGGTGTGTTTAAATCAACCGCGGATTTAAGTGGTATTACCATGGCCGCTCCATTCCAGAAATCAGGTAAAGAAACGCCCGTATTTGTACGTTTTTCTACCGTAATTCATCCTAGTGGTTCACCTGAAACTTTACGCGATCCCCATGGGTTTGCAGTGAAGTTTTATACTGACCAAGGTAATTGGGATATCGTAGGTAATAACTTCCCAGTGTTTTTTATTCGCGATGCAATAAAATTCCCGGATATGGTGCATTCGTTAAAACCCGATCCCAAAACTAATGTGCAAGATCCCAATCGCTTTTTTGATTTCTTCTCATTCGTTCCAGAAAGCACCAACATGTTAACGCATTTATATTCACCCTTAGGTATCCCCACTAGTTACCGCGAAATGGACGGTGCCGGTGTGCATGCTTATAAATTTGTGAATGCTAATTGCGAACAGCAGTATGTGAAATTTACTTGGAAATCACGCCAAGGCAATCATGGTATGACCGTTGCTGAAGCGGCAGCGTTGCAAGCTAAAGATGTTAATCATTTAACCAATGATTTATACACCAACATAGAAAAGAACAATTATCCAGTTTGGGATTTGTATATTCAAACCATCAATCCTAAAGATATGGATAAATTTGATTTCAATATTTTAGATGCCACCAAGATCTGGCCTGAAGATCAAGTGCCATCTCACAAAGTAGGGGAATTAACCTTAAACAAAGTGCCTGATAACTTCTTTCAATCCACTGAACAATCAGCGTTTGCACCTAGCAATTTAATTCCAGGTGTTGAACCTTCAGAAGATCGTTTGTTACAAGGCCGTTTATTCTCTTATGCCGACACACAACGGTATCGTTTAGGTGTTAACAAAGATGTGTTGCCGGTTAACGCGCCTAAAGTTGAAGTTTATAATCATGAGCAAGACGGTGAAGGTTACTCTCGCCCTGTTACCAGCACGATAAACTATCAACCTAGCCGTACGACCGAAGGCTTCAAAGATGACCCTAAATACAAGTTCTGCGAAGAACCTTTACAAGGCAATATTCAACAAGAATCTATAGAAAAACAGCAAAACTTCAAACAAGCAGGCGATTTCTACCGTTCGTTCTCTAAAGAAGATCAAACTGCTTTAGTAGAAGCGTTTGCCGGTGATTTAGGTCGCGTTCAAAACGCCGAAGTGCGCAACATCATTACTAGCTATCTATACAAAGCTGATCCTGATTACGGCATGCGCGTGGGTGAATTAGCTAAAGCCGATATGGCAGAAGTTAAGAAGTTAGCTGCAAGTTATAAAGACTAAGTTCATAAAAATCACCACCTCTTACTTTAATAGGTGAGAGGTAGTGATAATTTCTCTGAGAATCAAGAAGCCTGTATGTGTTTACAGGTATTTCAAGTTTAAAATTCTAATAATTGTACATTTTGTACATTTTAACCTATAATAGGAGTATAAATTTTAATCAAGAGGTTCTCTTTATGTATCATGTTACAGCCACTAAAGCGCGCAATGTTTTTTCTGATATTATTAACAAAGCTCAAAAAGAACCCGTTATTATTGAACGTCAGCATAAAGATATCGCCGTGCTCATGTCATTTGATAAATATGAGCAATTGACGGCTACTAATATTGAGCAATTAAAACATTTTTCCCAACGTATTAGCCAGCAAGCACAAGAGAAAGGTTTAACGGAATCTAAATTAAAGCAATTATTAGATGATAAAGAATAAACCACGTATCGTACTTGATACCAATGTATTGATCAGTTTTTTACTAACAAACCACTCGATTCCCGGAAAAGCTGTTTTAAAAGCACTTGAGCAAGGGCAGCTCATAGTTTCGGTTTATACATTGGAAGAATTAATAGAGGTACTCAGTCGGGCTAAATTTGATCCCTATATCTCGCGGCAAGATCGAAAAGAATTTATTACCTATTTAAGCAGGGTAGTGGAAATAACTATTCCTACTCAGCATTTAGAAATATGCCGAGATCCCAAAGATAACAAATTTCTTGATGCAGCTGTTTCTGGAAATGCCAGCCATATCATTACCGGCGACGATGATTTGTTGGTACTTAATCCTTTTATGAAAATACAAATTGTAACGCCTAAAAATTTTTTAGAATTGTCATTTTAACGTGCTACACATACAATATAGGTTATAAAAAAGCCTGTATTTATAAAAATGAATAGCAGCTTCATGACCTGCCATTTATTATCCTTCAGGGTGAGCGATGAATTAGAGGTGATTTATGGATAATAGCCTGATTTCACTTATCTGCAATCTTGCATGGACATTTCTTTGCGGATTTGATGATACCGCAATAAAAATTTTTAGAGAATTCATCAAGCGGCATCCAACAGTTAACAAGTGGAATATTGCATCAGATTATTCTGATGGTTGTTATTCTTTTATCATTTCCCCTGCTCCTGGGTCCCCACAAGAGAGTTTTGATCTTGTTCAATCCAAGCTTCCTAAAGATATTAAAGAGGTACGAGATATTTCGGAAGACGCTATTTCTTTTCTTTATGAAGCTGACAAGTTTATCATAGCTTTTAAAGTTAAAGGAAAAGCCAAACTATTTGGAGATAACTTCCAAGCTAGAAACTATATTGATACTGAATATCAAAAAGCTTCTAAAATAGCTAATCCAGAAACACTTAAGATGATGAAAGAATTATACAAAAAGTCCCTTAATAATAACTTTAATTTAAGCCTTTTCACCAACTTGATTATGCTCTCTTCATTTTTTGTATTTATATCTTCTCTCTTATCAAGAGAATCTCCAGCAGAAATTATTGGATGGTTTTCTGATCGTGATAAAATGACATCTTATTGTTATGGTGTGATTTGGGTATTTTCAATGCAAAGTTTTAAGGCGTTAAGTGACAGCATAGCAATCAAATTTCCTCAAGTATTCATTGGAGGGAGTGCTGAAATTCCTGAACCCATGTGGTATGATTCATGGATACGAACAGCTGACTATATTTCAGGTGCCTTGAGTCATTTGGATATATCTGTAGATGGAACAGTAAAAAAAGCAGATACAAAGCAATATCAAATTCTTTCAAGGGTTATTGCAGATAATGAGAATATCATAATTTTTCAATTAGAATTTGTAAATTACCAACCAGTTATCAATAGAATAATTATTTCGCAAGAAATGAATTCTTCCACGCAAATCAGTGAAATATTTCATAAGTATTTTGGTGATAAAAATGATATTGATTTGGATATGGAAGATAGAAACAATTAATTTCTTGATAAACAGTTGCTAACAGAATCCGCATCGTATTGCAATAATGCTAAATAGTCTGCAAAACTTTTTCCTTGGCCCACTGAATCTAAAGTGCCTATTTTTGTTTTAGTTTGGCTAGCTAAAGTTTCTACAATTGCAGGCGTTATTCCTACATCAGCGAAGATGCATTGAAGATGTTCTTTTTTGATTCTTTCCTGTAATTGATAAATTCGTTTGGCGCCTGGGGGTAAATCGGTATTGATGCTGATGGAGCCTATGTCGCGTAGTTGATAACGATGGTCAAAATACTGATAAGCATCGTGGAACACGATAAAAGGTTTATCTTTAACGGGCAACAATTGGGTTTTTAATTGTTGGTCTAATGCTTTTATTTGTTTAATCATATTGGCAGCATTTTTTTGATATATAACGGCATTCTGTGCATCTAATTTGCTAAAAGTATCCGCCAGAATTTGGGTAATATAAATACCATTCATGGGGTTTAACCAAACATGAGGGTCAACATTTCCATCGTGATCATGTTCATGCTCATGCACTTCCCAATTTTCACCACCGCGCATGGGTAGCCGGAACATTTGCGGCAAATCGAGAACAGTGATGACGGTGGTTTCTTTAGGTAAAGTGCCAATAGGTTTGCGTAAAAAAATTTCCATATCTGGGCTAATCCAAATAACCACATTTGCTTGCTCTAAAGCTTGTCGATCAGAGGGTTTCAAAGTGTAATGGTGATGGGAGGCCTCGGGCGGCACCAGCATTTTGGGCTCAGTGATTCCCTCTGCCACACCTGCAGCAAGCGCATTCAATGGCGGAATGCTGGTTACAATATTGAGAGATTGCGCTACATTAGCAGAAAGGATGCCTAATAGCAGCAATAGGGTGGAGAACAGGGATTTCATGAGTAAACCTATCAATTTGAGTAATACTTGATATTATACATGAGGTGTCAAGTATTTCTTTTATATCCCAGTAGGCTATAATAATTTCTATTTTGTAACAGGCCGAGGCCAATTTGACTACTCCATTAATTGAATTAAAAAACGTAGGTGTGAAACGCAATAACCGTTGGTTAATTCATGATATTAATTTAACTGTGAATGCCGGTGAAGCCATTACTATTATCGGCCCCAATGGTGCAGGGAAAACCACATTGCTCAAAGTATTATTGGGCTTGTGGAAGCCGGATCAAGGCACGGTGCAACGTGCAACACAATTACAAATAGGTTATACCCCACAACAAATGCATGTGGAAGCCACTTTGCCATTAACCGTTGAACGCTTTCTACAATTAAGTGGCAAAACCGATAAAGCAGAATTAATTGAAATGTTATCATGGGTAGGGTTATCTATCGATTTACACCATTCATTTCACGCATTATCCGGCGGAGAAACACAGCGTGTATTATTAGCGCGCGCATTATTACGCAAACCACAATTGCTAGTATTAGATGAACCTGCACAAGGGGTAGATATTAATGGGCAAGTGGAATTATATCAATTGCTCAATAAAGTTCGTGAAAACTTGGGATGTAGTATTGTACAAGTATCTCATGATTTGCATTTAGTGATGGCCTCAACCGATTTTGTAATTTGTTTAAATCAACATATTTGCTGTTCAGGGCATCCTGATACGGTGAGCCAACATCCAGAGTTTATGCGTATGTTTGGCAATGCGGCGCAAAACTTAGCGTTTTATCATCACCAACATGATCATCAACACACTACTACTGGCGAGGTGATTAATCATGTGGATCATTAATCCAGTAGAAAACTTTTTATTAGCTGCATTATTAGGCGGATTAGGTGTGGCATTAGTAGCCGGCCCATTAGGCACGGTGATTGTTTGGCGGCGCATGGCGTATTTTGGTGAGACATTAGCGCATGCGGCGTTATTAGGTTTAAGTTTAGGTATTTTATTAAGCTGGCCCATGCAATGGAGTGTCATGGGTGTGTGTGTGATCTTGGCATTAACGTTAAGCCAACTGCAGCAAGAAAGAAATTTAAGCAATGATACTTGGTTAGGTATTTTAGCGCACAGCACTTTAGCCATCGGTTTAGTGGTAATGACTTATTTAGAAGGTGTGCGCGTGGATTTGCTTGGCTATTTATTTGGCGATATTTTGGCCTTGGATCAATATGATCTACTATGGATTTATATGGGTGGTGCAATCGTGTTGTTGGGATTAGTCTTTATTTGGCGCCCGCTGATTGCGTGGATTGTCGATGAAGAACTGGCCATAGTAGAAGGTGTGCCAGTGAACATCGTGCGTACGGTGTTAATGGTATTGATTGCCTTGGTGATTGCCGTCGCTATGAAAATTGTGGGCGTTTTGCTGATTGCTGCTTTAATGATTATTCCTGCTGCCACCGCTCGCCAATTTGCACGCACGCCAGAAGGCATGGCCATCGGCGCCAGTATTTTTGGTGGACTAGCGGTGCTGGCTGGCCTCGCTTTATCCTTCTGGTTAGATATCCCCGCCGGCCCTGCCATAGTAGTGGGGGCCGCTGGCCTATTTGCTGCTAGCTACTTATTCAAGACCTTTCATAGTGCCCGATAAAGCTGTATAAGTAATTAGGTTGGTCTCTGGTCAAAGTAAGTAAATCAACTTGTCCTAAATCCACATATAGAGTATTCTAGGATTTCCATAAAAGCAGTAACGTTACCTATATGTACAGTAGTATTTACAGGATTTTTACTAGAAACCTGTGCAAATCTCCACTCCTTCGGTTAGGTATTCCTAACTTTCCTTCTCTTTGTATCCTGATTTTCTGGGCCCACGTGCTGGGACAGGTGGGCTAAATCATGGCTATTATGCAGACACCTGAAACAGCTACAGCTGTAGTAATTACTCACACAGGGGCTGTAGCAGTTAATGAACAATATATACGGGCATTAACCAATCATGGGCAACATAACGCCATATTAAAATTGCTTAAACCAGCGGTAGATGCAGCAAATTGGTCTAAATGGACTCGCAAGCTCACGGATCCTTTTGATTGGTTCCAATTTATACCTTTACCATTTTTAGAAATCTTGGGTTCTTTTTCCTTTCTTTCTTCCTGGGCACAAAACAAATGGCAAAACTTTAATGTAGCGGATCATCCAGAAATACAGCAAACAATGGAAGCTTTGTTTATTACTGCGGCGGTTATGCAATTTTTAGCAGGTGTTACAACATTGTTGAATAGTGGGAATAAATTAAAAGATTTATATAAGGAGTTGAATGAAGTAGTAAGTGGTAAAAACACAGCAGCAGAGAAAGAAGAAATAGATTTAATAAAAAAAGAATTAGAATCTTTATCTGATAGAGAACTTTCGGAAGTAGATAGTGGTCGGAAAAATTTCTTGCAAAAACGTTTGGGAAAATTATGTAGACCAAAAGCAGAAAGAATTGCTGGAATAAAAATGGATATTAATATGCATTGGATGAAAATTATGGTAAATGGATTGTTAACGATAGCCATGCCTGTAACATCAATAGCTTTAGTGGCATCAGGAATAGTTCTGCTGGCTGTGGGAAGTATTATGTTAAGCGCAGTTCAATGCTTATCAGCTACTTGTATAGCGGGTTTTTATGGTTTCAAATTACTTCAATCTCAAGATAGATTAAATAGCTTTTACAGCAAAAGAAATGCTGAAATAAAAACGGCAGAAGCAGCAATAGATGCCGATGGAACAATTGATATAGAACAAAAGCCAGCTGAAAAGATCAAAATGCAAAAAGAAATTATACAAAAATACAAGCAGGAAGAAGAAGTTTTAAAAAATCATGTTGCTCGACGAGAAGAAAAGTTTATAAGATATCGAGATCTTGCTATTACCAGTGCAGTGGTTTTAGGGGTTGCTGTGATTGCCATGGCATGTGCTTTGCCACCGGTAGCAGTAATAGCAATAGCAGCTGTAACTACAATTGCAGTATCGACTTTTTTATGGAAACATTTCGGATACAATTCAGAGCGTAAACAAGATATAGAAAAGACAGCAGATTGGATTGAGGGAAATCTCACACCTACCAACGCTTCAAAAACTGAAGTTGCCGAAATATTCAGAGCTGCCGCAGCTCCATTTCCAGACTCTTGCCAGTTCTCGCCTGCATAAACAGGTCACTGATAACTGGCTTTCACTGCCAAAATATCATTCGTTAAAATATCAGCATTAAATGGCGGTGATAAGTTCGCATAATAACGGCCTTTAGGATCAACAAACATCACCGAGCCAGTATGTTCCATCAAATAATTTCCATTTTCTTGCGGATTTTTTATAAAGAATACACCAAACTGTTCACTTAGCTTAGCAATTTGCTGCTCATCACCGGTTAAGCCAACAAAAGCCGGATTAAAATAATTAAGATAATTGCTTAATTGTTCTGGCGTATCACGTGCAGGGTCAACCGTAATAAATACAAAACGCACATCATGGGTGGCATTTTGTTGTTCCAATTGTTTCCAAGCTTGCTGCATCATTTGCAAAGTGGCAGGACAAATATCTGGGCACGAAGTGTAGCCAAAAAATAAAATATCCCATTGGCCAATAAGATTTTGTTCAGTAAAAGGTTTATCTTGATTATCCACCAAGTTAAAAGCCGCAATCGGTCTAGGTTCCGGCAAAATTAAAGCATGTTCTGGTGCCGCTGGCGGTTGCTTATTAAAAAACTGGAAAAGCCCCACTAAACCCACGCCTAATACTATCGCAATAATGGCCAATGTTTTTTTCATAAAAAATTCCTGTTAATTTTATTTAATGTAATGATCAACCAACAACACAATAAACAATGCAAACAAATAAACTATCGAATATTTGAAAGTTTTAAATGCAAATTCAGGACGTTCAGTGAAGCGTAATATGCTAGCATAATATAAAAAGATTCCGCCTAAAATTATGCTGCCAGCCAAATATAACCAGCCGCTCATGCCAACAATAAACGGTAATAAGCTAACGATAAATAATAATATAGTATATAACAAGATATGTTGTTTAGTATAAGCCACGCCATGCGTCACCGGTAACATAGGAATATTGGCTTTTGCATATTCATCTTTACGATGAATAGCCAATGCCCAGAAGTGGGGCGGCGTCCACACATAAATAATTAATACTAATAACCAGGCATTAGCATCTAAATGGCCTGTTACTGCCGTCCAACCTAACAAGGGTGGCATTGCACCGGCAGCACCGCCGATAACAATATTTTGTGGAGTTGCACGTTTTAAAAACATGGTGTAGAAAACGGCGTAGCCCATTAGCGAAATAAAAGTTAATAAAGCCGTTAAAGTATTAACAAATAATATTAAAACGGCTAAACCAACAAAACCTAAAACGCTTGCAAACCATAATGCGTGTTGTGTGGTTACTCTTCCTGTGGGTAATGGGCGATTTTTTGTGCGGCCCATTAAAATGTCTACATTTTGATCTACAATGTGATTAATAACAGCCGCCGATCCTGAAGCTAAGCCAATACCTAATATTCCCCAAAAAAGAATCGGCAAGGGCACGGCGCCTGGTGTGGCTAAATACATACCCACCACGGCCGTGATGAGCATGAGCAAAACGACTTTGGGTTTACATAATTCTAAATAATCTTTCCACAGCATGTATTAATTCCGCCGTAAATATAATTGATAGTTTAAAGCAATTACCGCTAATAACAATAATGCGCCTACCAGATTATGTGTAACTGCAGCATGCAAAGGTAAATGCAGCATGACATTGGTAATGCCTAACTGTAACTGTATTAATAATAAAAATAAAGTAAACAACGCGCCAAAACGTAATTCACGAATGCGCGCTACAATCCAAAGACACCAGACAGTTAAAAATCCGGTGGCGGCTAAAGCGCCCAATCGATGTAACATATTAATCCCCTGTCTGGCAGGATTATCTAAAGCGCCGAATTCATAATTCGGGCCTAATGGCAGCCATAATTGCAAAGCCGAATGGAAATCAGCATTCCCAAACCAACTTTCACCCATGCATTGTGGGAAGGTGGCGCACGCAACGCCGGCGTAATTAGCGCTGGTCCAACCGCCTAATGCTAATTGCGCAATGACTACACCTAAGGTAATGATTCCGAATATATAAATTCCTTTATTTGCCTTAGTAAAATGCGTAGGCAGAGTAGCACGGCTGCGTAACCACAACAGCCATAACAAACTTAAGGTAGCAAATCCGCCTAATAAATGTGCCATCACAATAGTCGGTTGTAATTTTAACGTGACCGTCCACATGCCTAATAAGGCTTGGAAAATTACCAACAGAAAAATAAATAAAGGTAATTTAGTGGGATAGTGTTCTTGCCGATGACGGAAACTATAAATAACAATTGCCATAATAAAAATGACTAAAGTGCCGGCAAAATATCTGTGCACCATTTCTGTCCAAGCTTTAGTATTATCAAACGCTTGCTTAGGGTAAGCCGCTTCCGCCGTTTGTGCAGAGGGCACCACCATTTCACCATAACAGCCAGGCCAATCAGGACAACCCAGCCCTGCATGCGTAAGACGTGTGTATGCACCTAAACCTACTACACATAATGCTAAAATCGCCGCTAAAATTATTAAGTACTGATAAGTTTTTGTGGTTTGCATAATTTTATCCAATTCTCGAGGCTTTTAATAATTTTTCCATATCTTTTAAAATGGCATGCGCTTCTTGTTGCGGCGCATAACACAGCATAATATTGCCCAGCGGATCCATGATGAACAAACTTTCATCAGTTGCCACACTACAGTTTGATAATAAGTAACTAGGATTATTAATTTTTGCAATGGTTAACGTATTATCTTGTTCTGCTGGTTGCAATTGCTGAGGCGTTAAACTATCGCCTTGCATGAACATCGCGCGTTTAACTCTAGACATATTTTTATTTAAAGATAAATGCACACTATGTAATTTTGCCATTTGCGTTGCACATTCATCACCACAAGCGGGCGGAGTTAAATAAATTAACCACCAGTGATCTGCAAAAGTGGCAGGGGTAACGGGAGTATTATCTAATGTGGTTAACTGCAGCATATCTAAAGAAAGCGGGGGCGTTAATAACAACCCTTCACTTTTGCTGGTTAAATTTAAATTATCACGCAGCATATACACGGTCAGCGCTATTAAAGCGGGCAACGCAAATAGTATGACCATACTCCATAATTTGCTACGGTTTAAAGGCGGATGTTGGCTCATATTTTATCCTTGCGAATGCACAATATTATATACAAAATAACTAAAGTAATCGCTAATAACAGCCATTGTAGCGCATATCCATAGTGCTTGGCAGGCGGCAGGGTTTTTACGGGCTGCCAGTCTCTAACAAAGGGGATGTTGGCCTCTGGGTCTTGTAGCATCACCATGGGTAATAAATCATGATGTGAAAATGTTTGTAAGCGCTCGAAATCCAGTGTTTGAATAATAATTTTATCGGGTTGAACTTCCTCTAAATGAGTGCCCAACAATAAATAATTCTGGCTAGGAAAATAAGTGCGGCCTGTTAAAGTCACTGTTGCAGAATTTACCGCAGGAAAAGTGGGCAATTGTATGCGTTGTTGGTGGCGCGGTAACCAGCCTAAGTTTACTAGCATCCATTCTTTGTTCTCTAGTTCAAATGGAATTAACACATAAAACCCTGCACGTCCATTATGCATTTGATTATCTAAAAAAAACTGATATTCCGGTTTAAAATGCCCTTGTATGCGAATAGATTGATAAGGCACAACGGGCAAAGATTGGCTGCCGGTAAATGAGATTGTAGTTTGACTAACAGCGAATGCATCCAGCATACTTTGCTTGTAAAGGCCACGTTGCCACTGCCAATACGATAGGCTTAATAAAATAGGCAATAAAATAATCACTAAAACAGTGAGCCAACGATTAGGCCACGATATTTGCATAAGGAATAAAATATGATATTTAAAGCAGTAATTATAACATTATTAGTGCTGATTATGATCAGTTTAGGAATGGGGTTATGGTATTTATGGACGGATCGCGGGAATTCCACACGCACTGTGCGTTCGTTGACTTGGCGGGTAGGGTTATCCATTACGCTGATTGTTTTGCTGTTTTTAGGCTTAGTGTTTGGTTGGATACAGCCACATGGCGTGGGTTAATGGCTTAATTAAAAGGAGAGAATAACATGGAAAACTTAGCGTTACATTTACCCAATATTTTAATTGCACAATTGTTTATATTAGCTTCTTTGATGGATATAAAAGAGCATGTGCTGCTGTTGCAAATGATTAAAGATAAAAAAATACCGTTCCCCGAAATAGCGATGTGGGGTGGAATTGCCTTAAAAATAATCGCAGGATTTGGCTTGTTATATATTCCTACGGTGGAAATTTCAGCTTACGCACTAATTATTTTTACCGCCATTGCCACAGTGATTTTTGATGCGTTTTGGAAAAAGCCGGAAGCTGAGCGCCCACTATGTTTTGTGCAGTTTTGCACGATGTTCGCGGTTATTGGGGGATTGTTTGGATTAGTGGCTTGAACTCTTTTTAGTGTCATTCCCGATGGAGCAAGACTTTCTTCGAAGATATTTCTCAGCAGAGGGAATCCATAAGGGAGCTTATTCAAAACTCCCTTATGGATTCCCTCTACAAAGGAACATCTCTGTAAAATGATCGCTCCATCGGGAATGACACGGAAAGAATTCAAACATATTTACCCACGCCATCATCCTTTTATTGCGCAGCAACCCCTAATCCGTTAAAATTCTCATCCAGGAATTATTCTAACGAATGCTGATACAGAGTAATTTATCTAGCTAACAATGGCGTCTTAATTTTCAATGAGTAAAAAATATGCTTAAGTTAAAGAATGGAATTGCGTGGCTATTTTGTTTAGCCTTAACCTGGTTACCGCTCGGCAGTTTGCAAGCAGCTGAATTGCCGCTCAATATGACGCGTGGCGCAACAGTTACCAGTGAAAAAGTTTACGATTTGCACATGCTGATTTTCTACGTTTGTGTAGTGATAGGCATATTAGTTTTCGGCACCATGTTTTATTCTTTATTAAAGCACCGCAAATCACGCGGCCATGCTCCTGCACAATTTCATGAAAGCACCAAAGTAGAAATTGCTTGGACAGTGATTCCACTAGCAATTTTGATCGCCATGGCAGTGCCTGCCACTATTGTTTTAAAAGAAATGCATGATACCAGTGATTCGGAATTATCAATTTTAATTACTGGCTGGCGTTGGTATTGGGAATATGAATATATGGATACCGGCGTTAAATTCTACAGTTATCTCTCCACACCACAAGAAGCGATTACCAATTTAATTCCTAAAGGCGAACACTATTTACGCGAAGTAGATGCGCCATTAGTATTGCCCGTGAATAAAAAAATTCGATTTTTGTTTACTTCTGCGGATGTGCAACATGCTTGGTGGGTACCTGATCTAGGTTTTAAACGGGATGCTATTCCCGGATTTATTAATGAAGACTGGGCAATTATTAAAACGCCTGGTGTTTATCGCGGTGCATGCGCGGAATTATGCGGCGTGAACCATGGTTTTATGCCAATTGAAGTTCATGCAGTGAGTGAAGCAGAATTTGCCGATTGGTTGGCGAAACAACAAGCACAGAAAACAACGAGCTAGGAAATTTTTATGAGCGCAAACCCACACGTACATTTTGATGAATCCAATCCGCACATTCACGGCCCAGAAAAAGGCATTAAACGTTGGTTATACACCACCAATCATAAAGATATTGGTTCCATGTATCTGTGGTTTGCCTTCACTATGTTTTTAATTGGCGGCGTAATGGCGCTGATTATGCGTTTAGAATTATTTCAACCCGGCCAACAAATTCTCGATCACACAGCGTATAACCAAATGGTCACCATGCATGGCTTGATCATGGTATTCGGCGCCATCATGCCTGCCTTCGTGGGTTTGGCGAACTGGATGATCCCATTAATGGTAGGTGCGCCGGATATGGCGCTGCCGCGTATGAATAATTTCAGTTTTTGGATTCTCCCATTTGCTGGAGCATTGCTGGTTAGCACATTATTTATGGGTAAAGGTTTTGCACCGGATTTCGGTTGGACGGCTTATGCACCGTTGTCCACCACTTATGGGCCTGAAGGCACGGCGTTTTTCGTGTTTGCTATACATATGATGGGTATTTCATCCATTATGGGTTCTATTAACGTTATCGTTACCATCTTTAATATGCGCACACCCGGTATGTCATTAATGCAAATGCCGATTTTCTGTTGGAGTTGGTTAATCACTGCGTTTTTATTAATTGCGGTAATGCCCGTGTTAGCCGGCACAGTGACCATGATTCTTACCGATAAATATTTCCACACCAGTTTCTTTAACGCAGCAGGGGGTGGTGATCCAGTATTGTATCAACATATTTTCTGGTTCTTTGGTCATCCCGAAGTTTATATTATGATTCTACCTGCGTTTGGTATTGTCTCAGAAATTATTCCCACTTTTGCACGCAAACATTTATTTGGCCGCGTGTCGATGATTTATGCCATTGTTTCAATTGCTTTATTATCATTTATTGTTTGGGCACATCATATGTTTACCACCGGCTTGCCGTTGCAAGGTACATTATTTTTTATGTATGCCACCATGTTAATTGCAGTGCCCACCGGCGTAAAAGTATTTAACTGGGTTGCAACTATGTTTCGTGGTGCTATGTCTTTTGAAACGCCGATGTTATTTGCATTAGCGTTTGTAGTGTTATTTACCATTGGTGGTTTTTCTGGTTTGATGTTGGCGATTGTGCCTGCTGATTATCAATATCATGATACTTATTTCGTGGTGGCACATTTCCATTATGTATTAGTTTCTGGCGCGTATTTTTCAATTATCGCCGGTGTTTATTATTGGTTGCCGAAGTGGACGGGTTATATGTATAACGAAACCTTAGGTAAATTCCATTTCTGGTTAACCGCCATTTCTATGAATATTACATTTTTCCCTATGCATTTTATTGGTTTAGCAGGAATGCCACGGCGTATTCCGGATTATGCATTACAATTTGCGGATTTTAATCATATTATTACCACCGGCGCATTAATTTTTGGTTTTTCACAAATATTATTTTTATATATTTTGATCAATTGTATTCGCGGTAAAAATTGTGTTAAAGCAACCGCTAAAGTCTGGGATCACTCATTGGATGTTGACCACGGTTTAGAATGGACTGTGCCTTCACCAGCACCATACCATACCTTTAGCACACCGCCGCAATTTCCAATTGAAAAAACAGTGATATTTAAAACCGGACAAGCAAACCTCAGTGAAACGGCTTGATTTGATGCTGCGCGCGGCGTGAAGCCGCACTTGCATTTAAGGTGGAGAGCTGCGCCTCTCCCCCTTAAAAATCCCCCATTGCTGGGGAAGAATGTTTATTTATGAGTAAAAAGAAACTGATTACATTTTTGTGCTTGTTAGTAGTAGGGATGTTTGGTTTTGCATTTGCATTAGTGCCTTTATATGATGTGTTTTGTGATCTGACCGGCATTAATGGAAAAACCGGTGGTAGAATGCGGGCTACCAGCACGCCGCAAGTGGATGCAGAGCGGAAAGTAACAGTGGAATTTGTTACTCGCATTGATAAAGGAATTCAATGGGATTTTGGCACGAACACGCGTTCAGTGGTCGTGCATCCGGGTGAACCTAAGCGCATAGACTTTTATGCGAAGAATACAGCGGATCATCCGGTTACAGCCGTTGCTATTCCCAGCGTATCGCCGGGATGGGCGGCTAAATATTTATTGAAGACGGAATGTTTTTGTTTTAACGCGCAAACATTAGCGGCAGGTGAAACAACTATTTATCCGATGATTTTTTTTATAGACCCCAGTTTACCGGCAGATATTCCACGGTTAACTTTGTCGTATACTTTGTATGAAAATTTAGGAGACAGCAATGGCACAAGGTAATTATTATGTTCCCGCCCACAGCCCGTGGCCGATTGTAGGATCAATTGCATTATTTTTCTTGGCATTTGGTGCGGCACGTGTGGTTGATGGCTCTAGTTTTGCTTGGGAAACCTTGGCGATTGGTGGGATTATTTTAATCGTTATGTTTTTTGGCTGGTTTGGCAATGTCATTCATGAAAGTTTAAATGGTTTTAATAATGCACAAATGGATCGTTCCTATCGCATGGGCATGATGTGGTTTATTTTTTCTGAAGTCATGTTTTTCTTGGTATTTTTCGGTGCATTATTTTACATTCGCGTTTTTTCTTTACCCTGGATCGCTGGAGAAGGCGCTAAAGGTATTACTGGTGAAATATTATATCCAGGTTTTCAATATGTTTGGCCCTTATTACAAAATCCGGGCGCTGCATTTGTCGGCCCTAAAGGGGTGATTCCTACTTGGGGAATTCCAGCTTTAAACACTTTATTATTATTAACCAGTGGCGTAACCCTAACCTGGGCACATTGGGCGTTGAAAAAAAATAACTTTAAACATTTAGTCATAGGCTTAGGGCTTACTATTGTTTTAGGTTTGATCTTCTTAAGTTTCCAATTTTATGAATATTATCATGCTCACCATGCATTTGATTTAACCTTAGGCTCCGGTACTTATGGCTCAACATTTTATATGCTAACCGGATTCCACGGCTTACATGTGACCTTAGGCGCTACGATGTTGATAGTGATTTTCGTACGCACGATTAAACGCCACTTTACCCCCGAGCATCATTTTGCTTTTGAAGCAGTGGCTTGGTATTGGCACTTCGTGGATTTCGTTTGGTTGGCGCTGTTTGTGTTTGTATATTGGTTGTGATAAATTGCAGAACGTCTAATATTTGCTGAGTTAAGGAGTATTTTGGCAGATAACTATATAAAATAAAAATATTATATCCAAGGAAGGGAGCCACATGAAAAGACATTCCTTATTTGTTGCCAAAACCGCTATTCTTTCCATTAGTATTTTTCCTGTATTTGCTCACGCTGCATTATTCCAATCTTGGGAACAAAGCGCTATGGGCGCTGGTATGGCGCATTCGGATATGGCTGCAGGCGCTTTAGATGCCAGTACGGCTTATTATAATCCCGCCGGTATGACATTGTTGGAAGACCAGCAAATCAGTTTGGGCGGCGTATATGTCAATGAAAAAGCGCATCTTAAGAATGTAGAAACCATCGTTGATGGAGGTGTTACCGGCAATCCAAATGTTGATAGCAGCTTCCAAACCGTGGAGCCTAATTTCCATTTTGTTTATCCATTTGAAAATGTGCTGTTTGAGCCACGTTTTGGTTTATCGCTAGTTATGCCTTATAGAGAAGCTACTTATTTTAATAGTGCAGCCACTAATCCTTATGCCACTAAGACTTCGCAAAAAGCATTATTAGCCAATCCTTCGCTTGCATTTAAATTAGCAGAAAAATTATCTATTGGCGCAGGTATTGATATGCAACAATTGCGTTCGAGATATGGGTTTGAAAACCTAGGTGCCGTAATCGAGGGGGTCCCAGCCCAGGTTTCTATGGATGGAAATATTTCAGATTGGGGAACAGGGTGGAATATAGGGCTATTATACGAATGGTCCGAAGAAACACGTTTTGGCGCTACTTATCGTTCTAAAATTACTTATCATCAAGAAGGGGATCTGCACTTTGATTATGCAGGTGCAATGCCCAATGAAACTTCTAAAGGTTTCGGTGAGATTGCGACACCTGCTTCTACTACTTTTGGTATTTTCCATGATGTAAATGAACGTTTGTCATTAGCATTTACCGCAGCTTATGTGCAGTGGAGCGTGATAGAGGATATTGTAATAAATTCTGAAGTATTTAGTACAGCGGGAGGCAGTAATTTTGATATTCCTCTGGAGTTAGAAAATAGTTGGTTTTTTGCAATAGGCGGCGATTATAAATTAAATGAACAATGGATGCTGCGGTCAGGTTTTTCCTATGATCGCACACCAGTAAGTGATGAAAACCGCGAGATGCGTTATCCTGATGCCGATAGTTACACATTTGCAGCAGGTTTAGGCTATCAAGTAACGCCTGCACTGCAAATCGAGGCTTCTTATCAATTTGTGTATTCTCCTACAGTAGATTTTAGCAATCCCAATTTTGCAGCATTTGATGGAGTCCTCATTAATCCAGCGGGTACAATTGAAGGTGATGCAAAACGTTATGCTAATTTATTAGGTTTGCAGTTAACGTGGGCATTTGGGGGCGGAGAACTATAATAACCAAGGATGATGCTTATGAAACTTTATCGAATTGATTTATCTAAAGCTCTATTTTTATCAACCGCTATTTTTCCTTCTTTAACATTTGCTGCGGCTTGGCAAACTTGGGAACAAAGCGCAATGGGCGCCGGTATGGCCCATGCAGATATGGCGGCTGGCGCATTAGATGCTAGTACGGCCTATTATAATCCAGCGGGCATGACCCGGTTGGATTCACCAGAAATGACATTTGGCGGTGAATATATCAATGAAAACACGCATCTCACCGATATGGTATATACGAGTAATATGGGAGTTGCTACTTCACTGCCTGACACAAAAAGTAATTTTACTCGAACCATTCCCAATTTTCATTTGGTATATCCAGTTAAAGATGTGCCTTTTGATCCGCGTTTTGGTCTTTCAGTGGTAACAAATGGCGGTGGCGCAACTTATTATAAAAACACTTTCCTTACTAGCTACGCTGGTACTACTGCAGGCAAAGTATTGTTGATTAATCCATCACTTGCTTTCCAGCTAACAGAAAAGCTCTCAATAGGGGCTGGCTGGGATATCCAACAATTTCGTACTAATTATACTATTTCAGAAGTACCGCCAGAGGACCCGTCCAGAGCTCTTGCAAATGGAGAGGTAGAGATGTCTGATTGGGCTAATAGTTGGAATGCAGGATTACTTTATGAGTTCACCGAAGCGACACGCATAGGCGCTACATTCCGCTCCAAAGTAAGTTTTCATCAATATGGAACAGCATATGTAACTTTTTATGAATTCGGTCAAAATGGAGTACAGGTGGGTGAAAGTGCTTTTAGCGATATAGAAATGCCTGCTACGACCACATTTGGTATTTATCATGATATGAACGAACGTCTTTCTTTAATGGCCACTGCTGCTTATATACAATGGGATTCAATTGACAATGTGGCTTTGCAAGTACCGGTAATGCCTGACATTACTGGAGGAATATTTCCCGCGCTGTATCCCGTGAATTTTGATTTTAAAAATACCTGGTTTTTTAGTGTAGGCGGCCAATATGCACTGAATAAAAAATTGATAACTCGTGCCGGTTTTTCATTTGATGAAACACCCACTAATGATGAGTATCGTGAAGCACATTTGCCGGATGCTGATCGATATACTTTCGCTGTTGGTTTAGGCTATCAATTAACGGAATATACACGGATAGATGGATCTTATCAGTTTGTGTATACACCAGAAGTGAACTTTAGCGATTCTGCTTTTGCAGGAAAGACTCCGGGTTCTAATGAAGGCGATATTACTGGTAATGCAAAAAGTTATGCTAACATAATAGGCTTACAGTTGACGTGGGATTTCTGTTGTAAGAGAATTTAAAGCTTCTTGCAATCTACAAAGAAACGTTGCTGATCTTCTAAACGCATAGCTGTTAAACAATTGCCCCAGATACAGCCTGTATCTAATGCATACACATTAGGGTCGCTGACTTTACCTTCTAAAGAAGCCCAATGGCCGAAAATAATTCGCAGATCTTTATTTTTTCGTCTAGGTACACGAAACCAAGGATAATAGCCTTGCAGATGTTCTTTTAATGGGCCTGTGGTTTTTAAATCAATTAAGCCTTTTGCTGAGCAAAAACGCATACGGGTAAAATAATCAATCTCTGAACGATAACGCTGCCAATCGGTTAAATGGTGCGGCGGCGATACATCTACAGGCACATTGCTATACATATGATGTAACAATTTTTCATAGTGTTCCCCGCGCAGTATGGCACTGATTTCATTTTGACTATTTACGGCATCGTTTAATGTCCATTGGGGCGCTAAGCCTGCATGCACTAAGACATAATCTAACTGTCTATCAAAATGTAATAAGGGTTGTTGACGCAACCAAGTCAATATTGCATTTTTATCTGGCGCTGCAAGCACATCACCAAAGGTGTCTTTGTCTTTAAGCTTACGAATTCCAGCGCCAACAGCGAGTAAATGTAGATCATGATTGCCCAATACAGTCACGGCACGTTTTTTTTCTACTAGATCTTTTACAAAGCGTAATGTGCCTAGCGAATCGGGGCCGCGGTTCACTAGATCGCCTACAAACCACAGCTTGTCATGTTTCTCGTTGAAATCAATTTTTTTCAGCAGATGTTGTAACTGCTTAAAACAACCCTGAATATCACCAATCGCGTAAGTTGCCATAAGTATGCTAGAATTTTAGGTTAATAATACTCATTCTAGCTAATAATTATGTATATTGCACGCAAATCACTAGGGCAGCATTTTCTTACCGATCAATTTGTATTGCAGCAAATCGTACAAGCCATAGCGCCTGATCCGGCGCAAACTTATGTGGAAATTGGCCCAGGTTTGGGTGCTTTGACAAAGCTGATATTGCCGTTAGCGCATCGGTTAACCGTCATTGAGTATGATAAAAATATCATTCCTTTGTTGCAGCAAAACTGCGCAGGTTTAGGCGAGCTAAATATTCAACAAGCCGATATATTAAACGTAGATTTTACTCAGCTAGCCGCTGGGCGCAAGTTATGTGTTTTTGGAAATTTACCTTATAACATTTCAACACCCATTCTATTTCATGTCTTAGAACACATCTCGGTCATTCAACAAATGTTATTTATGTTGCAACAAGAAGTAGTAGAAAGAATTGTAGCCAAACCGCATAACAAAGATTACGGCCGATTATCGGTGATGATCCAATATTATTGCGAAACCCAGCAGTTATTCACCGTGCCACCCAATGCGTTTAATCCACCCCCAAAAGTAAATTCCGCAGTTGTGCGCTTAATTCCACGCGATAAAGCAGCCTTGCAACGTACAGATATAACGCTATTTGCCGAAGTCGTAAAACTTGCCTTCCAACAGCGCCGCAAAACTATTCGCAATAGTTTAAAAGAAAAGGTAAGCATAGATATAATAATGGCCGCCAACATTGATCCTCAAGCACGTGCCGAAAACTTATCAGTAGAAGATTTTGTAAGAATGACCAACCTGCTAAAAAATTAAATTTATCGCAGCGGCTAAACTAGTAGCTGAAGCTTTGCCAGTCCCAGCCAAATCTAATGCAGTGCCATGATCAACTGAAGTGCGCAAAAAAGGTAATCCTAAAGTGATATTTACAGCTTCCCC
>Ga0364908_10012_pt1 | contig 72237 bp, 77 predicted proteins | sample ExccelJu500002D4_2_FD_206965 | JGI IMG/M metagenome (GOLD analysis project Ga0364908, IMG submission 206965) | Enriched cells from Trout Bog Lake Hypolimnion, Wisconsin, USA - BchlTB.July02.5000.02.D4 | ecosystem: Environmental > Aquatic > Freshwater > Lake > Hypolimnion/Profundal zone | place...
AGTTGAGTCACAGGAATGGAAGGTCCGGGCAGGTCTGCGCGCCAAGGATTGGACCTTGGTTAAGAATGCTATCGATGGTATGAATCCTGCTGTACGCAGTAAGGATCCTGCGTGGACCTATTGGTACGGACGCGCTTTAAAAGCAGATGGACAGGATGCAAAAGCAAAAGAAAGTTTTGAGCTCATTGCTGAGCAATACAATTTTTATGGCCAGTTAGCCCGTGAGGAGTTGGGTAAATCAAACCATGCCCCAACACGCACTAAAGTGACTGAGCAAGAGATTGATGCGATGGGAAGCCGCAAGGGCTTTGTGAGAGGCGAGCGTTTGTATGCCATGAATTTACGCTTTGAAGGAAATCGCGAGTGGAATTGGGAGTTGCGAAATATGAGTGACAGGCAATTACTCGCGGCTGCTGAATATGCCAAGCGGGTCAATTTATATGACCGCGTAGTGAATACTGCCGATCGCACTAAGCAGGAACATGACTTTAGTCTGCGGTATCCAACACCTTATCGCGATGAACTTTCTCCAATTGCAAAACAGATTGATTTGAATCTTGCTTGGGCCTATGGTCTGATCCGTCAAGAATCACGTTTCATCATGAATGCTTCTTCATCTGTCGGTGCTGCGGGATTAATGCAAGTGATGCCCAATACAGCAAAGTATGTCGCCAAGAAAATTGGCATGACCAATTACACCAATGATAAGTTGGCAGATACCAATACGAATCTGATTCTGGGAAGTAACTATCTCAATATGGTTTTGATTGATCTTGATGGTTCATGGGTCTTGGCTTCTGCGGCCTATAACGCTGGCCCCTCTCGCTCTAAGGCTTGGCGTGAGAAGCTTAATGGCCCAACTGAGGGTGCAATTTTTGCAGAAACGATTCCATTTAACGAAACTCGTACTTATGTGAAGAATGTGCTGTCTAATGCAAATTACTACTCATCGGTCATGAATGGCCAGGCACAGTCACTTAAGCAGCGTTTAGGCGTCATCACTCCAAAAGCAGCAACACCATCTGAATTACCTTAAACATACTTAAACCAAGGATTCCATGCAATACGATATTCTGCTGATTGGCGGTAACGGATTTGTAGGGCGTGTTTTAGCTGCACAACTACAAGGAGCTGGTTACTCAGTATTAATTCCATCCAGTCATCTTGCGACAGGTCGCGATCTACGTACGCTGCCTAAAGTACATATTGAAGAGGCGGACATTCATGAGTTTGATGAGTTACAAAATCTTTGCGCGCGAGTAAAGCCTAAAGGCGCCGTAATCAATCTGGTTGGTGTACTGCACGATAAGCCTGCCAAGCCGTATGGCAAAGTATTCAGGTCAGCTCATGTTGATTTGCCTAAAAATATTATTACGGCAATGCAGCTGCATGGAGTGAAGCGCTATTTACATATGAGTGCGCTTGGCGCTGATTCTAAGGGGCCCTCAATGTATCAGCGTAGTAAGGGCGATGGTGAGGCAGTGGTAAAGGCCAGCGGCTTGGATTGGACGATATTTAGACCCTCCGTTATTTTTGGAGCACAAGATCAATTCACAAACTTATTTGCTAAGCTCACTAAATTATTGCCAGTGATGCCTTTAGCCAATTATCAGGCAAAGTTTCAGCCAGTGAGCGTTGATGACGTAGCAGGCGCATTTGTAAAAGCATTATCTATGCCCCAGACTATTCACCAGTCTTATGATTTGGTGGGTCCAAAGATATACACCTTAAAAGAGATTGTTGAATTTGCAGCGCGCAAAGTGAAAACCTCATGCGTAATTATCCCGGTGCCGGGATTTGTGGGATATTTGCAAGCTCTAGCATTTGAGCTCTTACCTGTCCCAACTCTTATGTCTCGCGATAACATTGCATCCATGCAACAGCCTAATGTATTACCCATGAACGGTACGGATGCATTGGTAGAGGTCTTCAAAATGAGTCGTCGTAGCTTGGAAGGTATGCAGTAATGAAGATTTACGCTGTAGGCGGAGCCATTCGAGACGCCTTAATGGGTTTGCCAATCCACGATATTGACTATGTGGTGGTGGGCTCTAGCGTAGAGGAGATGATTAGCAAAGGCTTTCGTCCAGTAGGAAAAGATTTCCCAGTCTTTTTACACCCAGAGACTCAAGCCGAATACGCTCTGGCTCGAACTGAACGTAAAACTGGCAAGGGATACAAGGGATTTCATTTTTATGCCGATCCATCAGTCACTTTGGAGCAAGACTTACAACGTCGTGACTTAACAATTAATGCAATGGCAAGAGAGGTGAATTCCGATGGAGCCTTGGTGGGGTCGATTATTGATCCGTATAACGGTCAAGACGATTTAGCTGCCAAGATATTTCGCCATGTATCGGATGCATTTGCAGAGGATCCTTTGCGCCTGTTGCGTATTGCTCGTTTTGCAGCACGTTTCCCCGCATTCAAAGTTGCTGACGAAACAATGCTTGCATTAAAGGTAATTGTTCAGTCGGGTGAGTTAAACGCGCTTTCAGCTGAGCGAATATGGCAAGAGTTAGCCAGAGGATTGATTGCTAGCAAGCCGATGCATATGCTTCAAATATTGTTAGATACCGGTGCAGCAAGAACAATTCTTTCGCCAACAGTCAATACACAACTTGCGCAAGAAGAATTTCGTGAAGAGTTAATTACCCATTTGGATTCACTGGGAAATAGTCTTGATGCGCGCTGCGCAATTATTTTGATGCATGTACCTGCAGCAGAAATTCGGTCATGGGCTGAGCATGTACGAATGCCTATTGAGACTCGCGACTTTTGCGAAATCTTTAGCGAACTGATTGCATTCTTGATTAAAAGTAAGGACGCCTTTCAGGCGATTGATGTATTGGCTTGGTTTAATCGTGCTGATGTTTGGCGTAAGCCTGCTCGTGGTCAAGCACTTTTAGATCTTGCGGACACAATTGGATTAAAAGTAACACCACTTATTCAATCAATGCGCGCTGTACAAGCGCTGAATACTGCCGAGATCATTGCTGGGGTTGAAGCACAAGATCGCTCTAATGGCGAGCGTATTGGCAGTGCATTTGAAGTAGCCAGATTGGCCGCTATTACCTCAGCTCTCGACGCTTAAGCTTTACAGTCGATTTCTACCGCGAAGTCCGGGTAGATCCTCTAGCACATATCCTGGCAAAAGCTGATCTAGGTTTTTAGAGAATGCAAACGCCTTAAATAATTCACCCATCTCTGCTTCAGACAAAAGTTTTTGTAATGCATTTGAGATGGGCAAGAAAATTTCTGGATTGCTTGGATCGCCGATTTCAAGAGCGATATCACCAATGCCTGCATCGAGCAAATAGGCGGCTTGGTTTGTCAGGTAAACATCATCCACATTTTCAGCAAGAGCATTACGAGCAATTTGTGACCACTCCACATGACTAGTTAAGTCACATAGGCCGGGGAGGTGAAATGGATCTTGGATAGCATGATGACGATGGTGCGCCATTAACGTCCCCTCAAGTCTTTGCGGATGGTAGTACTCGTTCTCTGGAAAGCCATAATCAAACGTTAAAAACAAGCCGCTGTGAAGATGGCTTGCAACTTGACGTATCCATGCATTTGCGGGCGTATGTAATTCAGTTATATAGCCGTCTGAGAAGCTTCCATGGATTAGGCTCTTGGGAAGTAGCTCCTGCGTGACAGGGTCACCTGTTTTCCAGATGAGTTTATTGTTCTCAAAAGAAACCCCATGCCAATGCCAAAATCCATTGTGATAAATGATGACATCACAAGGAATCGCATCGAGAACTTCGTTTGCCAAAATGATCCCTTTGAAATCCTTGGGTAACTCGCTTAGCCAATGACATTGAGTTTGACTATGCAAATGTGCAATCGTTTTGCTAATGTGTTCTTGTTGGCGTTGTGCCAAGTCCGGCGAAATTTCCACAATGCCGTAGCAATCGAGTGTGAAATCCAGATCCTGTAGACGGGTCAAGATGGAGGAGGCTAATTTGCCAGTGCCTGCTCCAAATTCAAGGATTTGGGTGGGTAGTCCCTGCGCTTGGAGCCCCTCCAGGATGGGAATCAGCGTGGAGCAGATAGCCGCCCCAAATAAAGGGCTCAGCTCAGGCGCGGTAGTGAAGTCACCCCCAGAGCCCAGTTTATGGGCTCCGGCGCTGTAGTAGCCCATGCCAGGCTCATATAAAGCCATCTCCATGTAGCGAGAAAAGGGTATCCAACCCCCTTGAGAGGCTATTTGAGAGGCTATTTTGGCCTTCAGAAGCTCGCTGTGCTCCGTTTCAAGGCTGGTCAAGGTAATATCCATAGCTCGCTAGTCTAAGAGAATTTAATTGAACCCTAGTTCAACCAACCCGTCCTCGCAACAAAAAGCAGTTTTAGTGACTGGCGCCGCTAAGCGTCTGGGTCGAGAAATTGCCTTGCATTTTGCTCGTCAAGGGTGGGATGTGGCAGTTCATTATGGGCGATCTGAGCAAGAAGCCCAAGAAACAGTAGCGCAAATTCTTGGTCTTGGTGTGAAGGCTGCTGCGTTTCAGGCTGATTTGGCGAATGAGCAAGCTGTTAAGGCACTCTTTGAGGACGTAAGCAAGCAGTTCCCTAATTTACATTGCTTAGTAAATAGCGCATCCATTTTTGAATATGATCGCGCCAATTCTGCTTCACCTCTTAGTGCAAAAAGCTTGCAAGATCACATGCAAATAAATTTAGCTGCACCCATTTTGTTATCTCAGTTAATGTTTGAGTACCAAAAAAATAATCTCACTAAATCAGATGTTCTTCCATCGGTTATTCAACTCTTGGATCAAAAGCTCATCAATCTCAATCCAGATTATTTGTCGTACACCTTATCTAAAGCCGCACTGGCAACTTCGGTTGAGGTGTTGGCGATGGATTTTGCTCCCATCCTTAGGGTAGTTGGGCTTGCGCCGGGAATTTCCCTGCTTTCCGGAGATCAAACAGAGGATGGTTTCTCTAAAGCCCACCAAATGACTCCGCTTGGTAAATCCTCTACGCCCATAGACATTGCTAAGGCGGCAGTATTTTTAGCAGACTCCAATGCCATTACCGGCACTACTCTCTATGTAGACGGCGGCCAACATTTATTGCCCTCATCACGCGATGTGATGTTTAAAACAAATTAGAAAATTTATAAAGCCATTATTTATGCACGCTATTCTTTCTCACCCCGCCCTCATTGATTGTCGCCGCTTATTTTTGCGTGACTATGAGATCTATATCAATATTGGAGTGCATGATTTTGAGAAGAAAGCAGAACAACGCGTCATTCTGAATGTAGATTTGTATATCCCACTGGCTGTGAATACGCCAGCAAACGATCAATTGGATGAAGTGGTTGATTACGACTTTATGCGTGAGACCATTAAGGCACGTGCCTCTCAAGGCCATATTCAGCTACAGGAAACCTTTTGTGACGATATCGTTTCGGCTATGTTGCAGCATCCCAAGGTATTGGCTGCACGAGTAAGCACTGCCAAGCCAGATGTTTATCCTGACTGTCACTCGGTGGGTGTTGAGATGTTTCGAATGAAGTCAGTTTAAAAGTTCAGAGTAAAAAAGAAGAATTCAATTGCTATGGGTGATATTCGCAAAGTCGTCTTTGAGGAAAATAAGCTAGAGAAAAAACTCTGTCGCTTAGTGGGGCAAGCTATTGGTGACTTTGGCATGATTGAAGATGGCGATAAGGTAATGGTGTGCGTATCGGGCGGTAAAGATAGCTACGCCATGCTCGATATCCTAATGAAGTTGCGCGAGCGCGCGCCAATTCATTTTGAAATTGTTGCAGTCAACTTAGATCAAAAGCAACCCAATTTTCCTGCAGAGATATTGCCTAATTACCTTAAGAGCCTAAATATCCCTTTTCATATTGAAGAACAAGACACATATAGCATTGTGAAGCGAGTTATTCCAGAAGGTAAAACAACTTGCGGTTTATGTTCACGTTTGCGTCGCGGTATTTTGTATCGAGTTGCTGATGAGTTGGGTGCTACCAAGATTGCTTTAGGACATCATCGCGATGACATTCTAGAAACATTGATGCTCAATATGTTTTATGCGGGCAAGCTTAAAGGGATGCCGCCTAAGCTACGCTCTGATGATGGCAAGCATATTGTGATTAGGCCGCTTGCGTATGTGCCAGAAAAATTATTAGAGCGTTACGCTGGTGATATGAACTTCCCAATCATTCCTTGTGATTTATGCGGCAGTCAGCCTAATTTGCAGCGCCAGGTAATGAAAGAGATGCTCAGGGATTGGGAAAAGAAGTTTCCTGGCCGAGTAGAGAATTTGTTTCGCTCAATGCATCACATTGTTCCCTCCCATCTAATGGATGGCGAAGCTTTTGATTTCCAAAATTTAGAAATTTCTACCGAGTTAACTGGAATTGCTGCCAGATCTTCGGGCGATAAGGCAATCGATGAGGCTGAAATGGACGAATTGGCTTGTGGAACCCTCATTCAAGGGACTTATAATCCCCTTCTATGAATATCGTCATATTGGCTGCTGGTCAAGGAAAGCGGATGAAATCCGCGTTGCCCAAGGTCCTGCAAACTTTAGCGGGTAAGCCCCTGTTGCAGCATGTCCTCGATACTGCTTTATCCCTTCAAGGAAAGTCCACTAAAAATGGGCCAATTGTGGTGGTTGGACATGGCGCTGTAGATGTCAAAGCATTCCTCGTAAACGCCACCAATGAAGATGCTAAGTTTGGCAAGGTCAGCACTGTTTTACAGGCTCAACAAAAGGGCACTGGCCATGCATTACTACAAGCCTTATCAAAGCTGGATGTTCACGAGCCTACTTTAGTTTTATATGGCGACGTCCCGCTGACCACCCAAAAGACACTTACTAAATTAGCTAAATTGGCTGATGGCGTTCGTGGCAAAGATTCTGCACTTGCTCTTCTTACTCAAAACTTAAGCAATCCGACGGGTTATGGTCGTATCGTGCGCGATGCTGATGGCTCTGTGAAAGAGATTGTTGAAGAGAAGGATGCAACATCTTCTCAAAAGGCAATCCAAGAAATTAATACCGGCATTATGGTATTGCCAACAAATTCCCTTAAGAAATGGCTCAAAGGATTGCGTGCAAGCAACGCCCAGGGCGAGTATTACTTAACTGATGTGATTGCAATGGCCGTGAAAGATGGCGTGCCGATTCGTACAACCCAAGCAGATAAAGAATTTGAAACTGTTGGAGTGAATAGTCGAGACCAGTTAGCCGCTCTAGAACGAGTTCATCAATTGAGCATTGCCAATCAACTCATGGATGCGGGTGTATCGCTTGCAGATCCTGCACGCATTGATATACGTGGCACGCTGGACTGTGGCACGGATGTTTCTATTGATGTAGGTTGTGTGTTTGAGGGTGCTGTAACCCTTGCATCGGGCACTAAGGTTGGTCCTTACTGTGTGATTCGTAACAGTGCTATCGGTAAAAACGTAGCTATCCATGCTTATAGTCATTTAGATGGTGCAAAAGTGGGTAACGAGTCAGTGATTGGCCCCTATGCTCGTTTACGCCCCGGCGCAGACTTATCAAACGATGTGCACATCGGCAATTTCGTTGAGGTGAAGAACAGCAAAATTGCTGCGAACAGCAAAGCAAATCACTTGGCATATGTTGGCGACTCTATTGTTGGATCAAGGGTCAATATTGGCGCTGGCACGATTACTTGTAATTACGATGGTGTAAATAAACACCAGACCATTATTGAGGATGATGTCTTCATTGGATCGGACACTCAATTAGTTGCTCCAGTGCGCGTTGGGCGTGGTGCGACATTGGGAGCCGGCACCACTCTCACTAAAGATGCGCCTCCACATCAGTTAACGGTATCACGAGCCAAACAAATCTCTTTGCAATGGCAGCGTCCAGTAAAGAAAGTGACTACTAAAAAGTCTGTGCCCAAAAAAGCGGCTATAAAAAAAGTAGCAGCCAAAAAGACTGTCAAGAAAGCTCCTAATAAAGTGGTAAGGGGTAAAAGATAATGTGCGGCATTGTTGGGGCAGCTTCTCATGCAAACATTGTGGATGTTTTGGTTGAAGGTTTGCGCCGCTTAGAGTATCGCGGTTATGACTCTTGCGGATTCGCAGTAATAAACGGCGATGACCCTCAGCATCCGATTGAACGAGCTCGCACCACAGCTCGCGTCTCTGAGTTGGCCGAACAGGGTAAAGATTTTCATGGCACCTTAGGTATTGCGCATACCCGCTGGGCAACCCATGGTAAGCCTGATACTCAAAACGCACATCCCCATATTTCAAATGGCTTGATTGCGGTTGTCCACAACGGCATTATCGAAAACTATGAAGTACTTCGTGCAGAATTAAAAGCAGCTGGCTATGTTTTTACTTCTGAAACTGACACAGAGGTGATCGCTCACCTTATTCATCAGGAGTACGTTGGTAGCAATCAACAAGATATTGCGAAATCTGTGAAAGCAGTTTTACCAAAATTACATGGCGCCTATGCAATTGGCGTTATTGCACAAGATAGCCCTCAAACTTTGGTGGGTGCACGCGTAGGTTCACCTCTAGTAGTCGCCCTCGGTAAGCAAGAAAATTTTCTAGCCTCAGACGCCTTAGCATTGGCAGGGCGCGCGCACTCGATGATGTACTTAGAAGAAGGCGATGTTGCCATCCTGAGTGCGGATAGCATTCAAGTGATTGATCAATCTGGCAAGTCAGTAGAGCGTGATCGTAAGCCAATGCCAGCACAGGCTGACTCTGTCGACCTTGGTCCATATCAGCATTACATGCAAAAAGAGATTTTTGAGCAACCTAGGGCTATTGGCGACACACTCGCTAACATCGCCTCTTTTGGCCCAGAGTTATTTGGCGCTAATCCAGATGACTGGAAAGCATTCGACCAAATTTTGATTCTGGCATGTGGCACGAGCTACTATTCGGCCTGCGTTGCTAAGTATTGGTTAGAGGATATTGCTGGTATAGCTACTCAGGTAGAAATTGCTAGCGAGTATCGTTATCGCACTACGGTGCCAAATCCAAAGACCTTAATTGTTGTTGTTTCTCAATCAGGCGAAACGGCAGATACTTTAGCTGCCTTACGTCATGCCAAAGCCCTTGGCCATCAATACACTTTAGCTATTTGTAATGTGGCAAGTAGTGCCATGGTTCGTGAAACTAATTGGCACTTCTTAACTAAAGCTGGTGCTGAAATTGGCGTAGCTTCTACTAAGGCATTTACTACGCAATTACTGGCGCTATATCTATTGGCTGTTTCTATCGCAAAGCGTGCAGGAAAAGTTTCTGCGGAAAAAGAAAAAGTGCTGCTTAGAGAACTGCGTCATTTACCAAAGGCATTGCATGCAGTGCTTGCGCTTGAGCCGCAAATTATTGCTTGGAGCGATGTATTTGCTAAGTGTGAAAATGCACTCTTTTTGGGGCGTGGCTTGCACTATCCCATTGCACTTGAGGGCGCCCTAAAGTTAAAAGAAATTTCGTATATTCATGCTGAAGCTTATCCCGCTGGCGAGTTAAAGCACGGACCTTTAGCTTTAGTTACTGACAAGATGCCAGTGGTCACTGTTGCACCTAAGGACGACTTGTTAGAAAAACTGAAGTCAAATATGCAGGAAGTAAAAGCGCGTGGTGGCAAGTTATATGTCTTTGCTGATCAAGATACTGAAATCGTTAGCAGTGAAGGCATCCATGTGATTCGTTTGCCAGAGCATTATGGCAATCTGTCACCCATCTTGCATGTTGTCCCCCTTCAGCTTCTGGCCTATCACACGGCTTGTGCGCGTGGCACTGACGTTGATAAGCCGCGTAACTTAGCAAAAAGCGTGACCGTCGAATAATTTTCCTAAGTTGACTTTCGTTCGCAGTTATGAACAAATTTAGGTAGATAAATCAGGGCTTTACGAGGCTCCTCTTTCATTTTTGTGTTCAAATAACTCTTGTTCAAGAGGATATTCGTTGTAATTTATGTTTCTGTCGAAAGCCCTTTCATGCGCTCGTTTTTATTCACTTCTGCTCATTTGTGCAGCGGTAGTGTCTGCATGTGCAGTTGGCCCTGACTTTAAACAGCCAGACGCCCCTAAAACTACTTCATATACTGAAGGCCCCTTATCTCAGAAGCTTGCTAAAGCCCCGGGCGTTCCTGGCGGCACAGATCAAGAGTTTGTAGAAGGCGCCGATATTGAAGCGCAATGGTGGGAGCTCTACAAATCTCCAGAGCTTGACGCCCTGATTAAAAAAGCCTTGGAGCAAAATCCGAATTTAGGTGCCGCAGATGCAGCGTTGCGAGCCGCACAAGAAAATGTGAATGCTCAAATTGGCGGTCAATATTTTCCTGCAGTAAGTGTTGGTGCAGGAGCTACTCGTCAACTTCAACCAGCTGCAATCTATGGTCTTCCATATGGCTCTGATACCTACAATCTTTACAACACAACGGTAAACGTGACTTATAAGCTGGATGTGTTCGGCGGGGCTCGTCGTGCTGTAGAGGGTGCAAAAGCACAAGCAGAGGTTGCTCAGTTTCAATTAGAAGGCGCCTACCTTTCGTTGACTGCAAACGTTGTTACGGGCGCTGTGAAAGAGGCTGCCTTACGTGCACAAATGCAGGCTACTGAAGAAATTTTGAAAGCGCAAACGAATCTTGCCGAAGTGACTGAGAAACAGCTACGTATTGGTACAGTCTCTAAAGTTGATGTGACTTCACAGCAAACCTTGGTGGCAAATTCTCAGGTAGATTTATTTAACTACGAGAGAAACCTAGCTTTTGCGAGAAACCAATTAGCGGTGCTAGTCGGTGAATTACCTAGTAATGCGGCTATTACTAAATTTGATCTCACCAAGCTGTATTTGCCAGAAAAATTACCACTCTCAGTACCTTCCAGTTTGGTCCGTCAACGCCCGGATGTTCGTGCTGCAGAAGCTCAGCTAAAGGCGCAGAACGCATTCGTTGGAGTGGCTACAGCAAACTTGTTGCCACAATTTAATATCACTGGCTCAATTGGCTCTGCGGCACTTACCTCGGCAGCCCTCTTTGGCCCTAACTCATCTTTATGGTCTATTGGTGCAGGAATTTTGCAGCCCTTATTTCAGGGTGGGCAATTATTGGCACAGCGTCGGGGCGCCATTGCAAACTATGAATTGGCAGCCTATCAATATCAAGCAACAGTACTGAATGCTTTTCAAGAGGTTGCAAATGCTTTACGTGCACTTGAGACGGGTGCTCAAGCATTAAAAGCTGCGTCTGATGCAGAACGTTATGCCTATGAAACGCTAGACCTTGTACAGCAACAATACAAATTAGGCACAGCAAGTTACTTAGCAGTTTTGTACTACCAGAACCAGTATCAACAAGCAAAAGTGAAGTCTGTGGCTGCGCAAGCGACTCGCTTCTCTGATACAGCGGCACTATTTGTAGCATTAGGCGGCGGCTGGTGGAATCGTGAAGGCCCCGCATTCAAACCAAAAGACATAGCGAACAAAGATCAAAATGAAACTTCTGGAAACAATTAAGAGCAAGCTCATTGCTGCCGTTCTTGTCCTATGGGCATGGATGAAACTGAAAGCCGTACAATGGAAATTGCGTGAGAAGGCTATTGCGTTTTGGGAAAAGGTAAAGGCTTTTTATGCCCGCATCGGCGTCAAGTGGCGCGGCACAAAAGCACACGCTAAGCTCATGGCGATGGAGCCACTCCAACGTCGTATGACCATCATGTTATGCGGCGTTTTCTTGTTACTCGGTTTGATTTTTGCTTTTAATCAATTTAAGACCTTCATGATTAAGCATTTCATATCAGGAATGGGATTGCCGCCTGCAAGCGTATCCACAATGGTGATTGCTACTTCTGAGTGGCAGCCTAAATTAACGAGCGTTGGTAACGTCCGGGCTTTTAGGGGTGTAGATCTGAGCACTGAAATCGGCGGTTTAGTGCAGACAGTGCCCATCAAGTCTGGTCAAGATGTGAAAGAGGGCGAGCTACTTATTAAGTTAAGCGATGCCTCTGATGTAGCGCAACTCAATTCCTTAAAAGCCTTGGCTGATCTCGCAAAAGTTATTAATGAGCGCGATAGACAGCAGCTTGCGATTCAGGCGATTAGTAAAAATGTCTTTGATACTAGCAAGGCAGATGCCAAATCTAAGCAGGCACAGGTAGAGCAGCAGATCGCATTGGTTGCCAAGAAGAATTTAAAAGCCCCCTTTAGTGGTCGCGTGGGTATTGTGTCGATTAATCCTGGTCAGTTTGTCAATCCAGGTGACAAGTTACTAACGCTGCAGACCTTGGATCCAATTTTTGTAGATTTCAATTTGCCGCAAAGCAATGCTGAGCAAATTCAAGTTGGACAAGATGTAGTTGTCACTACAGATGCATTTAAAGATGCCAGCTTTACTGGCAAGATTACTGCGGTAAGCCCAAAAGTAGATACTAATACCCGCAATATTCAGGTTGAGGCACAAATTGCTAATCCAGATAAGAAAATTCTGCCTGGTATGTTTGCCAATGTGAATATTAATTTGGGTGAGCAAGTGAAGTTATTGACTTTGCCACAAACGGCCGTGACCTATAACCCATACGGATCAACAGTATTTCTTGCTAAGCCTACTGGTAAAAAAGACAAGCAAGGTAATCCAGTGTTAGAGGCGCAACAAGTATTTGTCACTACTGGTAGTACTCGTGGCGACCAGGTGGCAATTCTCAAAGGTATTAATGAAGGCGATACGGTGGTTACAAGTGGTCAACTGAAATTGAAGAACGGTACACCACTCATTGTGAATAATAAGGTGCAGCCTGCAAATTCACCTGACCCTAAGCCGCAGGAATAAGTAGCAGATGAATTGGACCGACATATTCATTCGCAGACCAGTGCTATCACTGGTGGTGAGTGCACTCGTATTGGTATTTGGCTTGAAAGCGATTGGTTCTTTACCAGTCAATCAATACCCTCAAACGCAAAATGCTATTGTTACTATCAGTACGGCTTACTATGGCGCAGATCCAGAAACCATCGCCGGCTTTATTACACAACCCCTAGAAGCTTCTATAGCGCAGGCGCAAGGGATTGACTACTTGTCATCGACTAGTGTCAGTGGTGTTTCCACCATTATTGCCACTTTGAAGTTGAATTACGACTCCAATGCGGCATTGACCCAGATCCAGACCCAGATTAGCGCAGTAAAAAATCAATTGCCGCCTCAAGCTCAGCAGCCGGTGCTCACGGTTCAGGTTGGCCAGTCTACTGCAGCTATGTATATGGGCTTTTATAGCGATCAGCTGCCCAATAACGCCATTACCGACTATCTATTGCGTGTTGTAAAGCCAAAACTGGATTCGGTCGAAGGGGTGCAGAACGCTGAAATTATTGGCGGTAGAAAATTTGCCTTACGCGCATGGCTAGATCGTGAAAAGATGGCTGGCTTGGGGGTTGGGGCGGATGATGTCTACAGCGCAATGTCTGCTAATAATTATTTATCAGCAGTGGGTAGCACCAAGGGAGATATGGTGTCGGTTGACTTGGTAGCTGGTACCGATCTCCATACGCTTGATGAATTCCGTAAATTAGTTGTGAAAAAAGACGGCGTCAATATCGTCTATCTAGATCAAGTTGCGAGCGTCTCTTTGGGCTCTGAGGACTACAACACCAATGTGGCGTTTAGTGGAAAACAGTCGGTATTTATTGGTATCAAAGTTGCACCTCAGGCAAATTTATTAGATGTTGCACAGCGTGTTAGAGACGTAGTGCCAGACATTCAAAAGCAACTACCTATTGGTATGAATGGGAAAATTGTTTACGACTCCACTGAATTTATTACCAGCTCTATTGACGAGGTGGTTTCAACTCTACTTGAAGCTTTGGTCATTGTGACAGTCGTGATCTATCTTTTCTTAGGAAGCGTGCGTGCAGTGGCTGTTCCAGTTATTGCAATGCCGCTATCCCTAATTGGCACTTTCTTCTTAATGCAGGTGCTCGGTTATTCCATTAATTTGCTAACCTTACTGGCTCTCGTATTGGCTATCGGCTTAGTGGTCGATGACGCCATCATCGTCGTAGAGAACGTTGATAGGCATATGAAGGAGGGTAAATCTCCGCTTGAGGCTTCTTTAATTGCCGCGCGTGAATTAGGTAGCCCGATTTTGGCAATGACCGTAGTATTAATTGCGGTGTATATCCCAATTGGTTTTCAGGGTGGTTTAACTGGTGCGCTATTCACCGAGTTTGCGTTTACTTTGGCTAGCGCAGTCGCAGTATCAGGATTAATTGCATTAACACTTTCACCAATGATGTGCTCAAGGATTTTTACCGAAGAGCAAGAGGCATCACCCTTTGTGCAAAAAATTGACCGAATTTTTGACAAGGTGCATCACAGTTATCAAACTACCTTACGGGATCTATTGAGTACTTGGCAGGTAATCATGGTGATGGGGGCCATTCTTTTAGGCGGCGTTGCTTATTTATATGCCACAGCTCGCGCAGAACTCGCCCCTACAGAAGATCAAGGTATCGTTTTAATGCAGGCATCCGGGCCGCCCAATAGCACAGTAAATCAAATGCAGACGTATGCAGATCAAATTTATGCAATTGCTGCGGCTGAACCTGAGTACGAGCAAGCATTTCAGATTACGAGTCCAACCTCTAGCTTTGGCGGTATTTTGTTAAAAGACTGGGGTTCACGTAGTCGTAACGCAACCAAATTCCAAGAAGATATGCAGCAAAAGTGGAATACGATTGCTGGAGCTCGCGTGGCAGCATTCCAATTCCCAGCATTACCTGGGGCCCAGGGCTTGCCGGTTCAAGTTGTCATTAATACAACGGAGTCTTATGAACAGCTAAATGAAGTATCTCAAGCTGTTTTGGATAAAGCACGCCGTAGCGGCAACTTTTTCTTCGTAGATTCTGATTTGAAGATTGATAAGCCCCAAGATGTTTTGGTGATTGATCGTGAAAAAGTAGCTGCCTTAGGAATGACTCAGCAACAAGTGGGTTCAGCGCTATCTGCAGCCTTGGGCGGTGGATATGTTAATTACTTCTCGGTTGCTGGCCGTTCGTACAAAGTTATTCCGCAAGTAAAGCAAGTGGACCGCTTGAATCCAGATCAAATTTTGGATTACTACATTCGCACCCCTAGTGGCGCGATGATTCAGGCAAGAACTATCGCTAGTATTAAGCAAAAGGTTGTACCGCAATCAATCAATCACTTTCAGCAGTTAAATTCAGCAACGATTTCTGGGGTGAGTACACCATTTATCTCTCAGGCAGATTTATTGGAATATATGCGTCAGACCTTAAAAGAGGTTGCGCCCAATGGATACTCTATGGACTATGCAGGCCCATCTCGTCAGTTTATGGCTGAATCTGGCGGCTTTTTGGTCACCATGTTCTTTGCAATTTTGATTGTTTTCTTGGTGCTAGCCGCACAGTTTGAAAGTTTCCGCGATCCGATTGTGATTTTGGTATCCGTCCCAATGGCTCTCTTTGGAGCTCTTATCTTTATTAATCTGGGCTTTACAACCTTGAATGTCTATACGCAGGTTGGGCTAGTGACGCTGATGGGTTTAATTAGTAAGCACGGTATTTTGATTGTGGAGTTCGCTAACGTATTGCAAAAAGGCGGGCGTAGTAAGCTTGATGCGATTATTGAAGCTGCGAGTGAACGTTTAAGGCCGATCTTGATGACAACTGCTGCAATGGTCCTAGGTGTGCTGCCTTTGGTGATTGCTTCAGGAGCCGGTGCCGCAGGTCGTCAATCGATGGGTATTGTGATCTTTACCGGCCTATCAATTGGTACTCTGTTTACTTTATTTGTGGTGCCTGCGATGTACCTCTTCATGGGCGCAGATCACCATCAGAAGAAATTTAAGCAAGAGTAAATACTGCTTTAGGGGTGAACTCAATATCACTTGCTGATAATGTTGAGTTCTTTCTCGGCAAATTCTTGAAAGTGTGTTTCAGCTTTAAGTTGCTTTAGCCAGCGATTGATATTTTTAAGATCTGCTCTGATCCCTGTCTCTTTGGGGAAGATCTCATTCAGTAATATCCAGCGGTGCACGCATAAGGCCAGGACAATATCTCCAAGGTGAAATTGATTGCCGGAGCAATAGGCTTGTGAAGCTAGCGTTTGATCAAGCAAAGAAAATAATTCATTGGTATCTTGATAGGCTTTTTGAATGACAACATGATTACGGTCTGCTGCGGGTGTTCTAGTTAGCCCTATGAATGTGGGGCGTAGCACCGGCCACATTGTTCCAACTTGCCAATCCATCCATTTTTCTGAGCCATATTGAGAGGCAATATCAGATGGAAAGCGCTTATTTTGATCATGCTGTGAGACCAGGTAGCGCATGATGGTATTGGATTCCCACAGAATCAGGTCACCATCTTCCAGGGTGGGAACTAAACCGTTGGGATTGAGTTTTAAGAATTCTGGTGAGCGAACAACGCCAAATTGAAGCCCTGCATCAATTCGCTCAAAATCAACCCCTTCTTTAAGTCCTAGCTCGGCAAGACACCACAATACTTTTTGAACATTAATGGAACTTTTGCGACCCCATAAACGCATCATGGCATTTCCTTGCTTGTATTAATCGGTACTAGTTTGATTGAATTTCCGTGAAATCGAGGCCAACAAATTTACTACGAGCAAAAATAAGCGGCTCTTTTTCTGGATGATTTTTAAGGTTGATCACTTTGGCAACAATGATGTTGTGGTCGCCGCCAATGTGAACGGATACTGTTTCACATTCGTAATAAGCGACGCAGTGATCAATTTGGGTTAAGCCACTAGCGGCAAGTTTATGTTCTATTCCCATAAACTGATCCTGCTTGACGGTGGCAAAGTGCATCGCTAAATCTTCTTGAGAGCGTTCTAAAACATGGATGAGGTGTGTTTTGCCTACCTCGACCCATGGCATGAGGCGAGAATGCTTCTTAAGGCTCCATAAAATCAGTGGTGGCTCAAGAGAAACAGTATTGAAAGAGCTAATAGTGATGCCGTGAGGATTTTGATCCTCATCCATACAGGTGATGACTGTGACCCCTGTTGCAAAAGATGCAAAGCCTTTGCGTAATTCTTGCGAGGTAAATGGGGTCATCAACTATGCTTACTTTGCTTCTGTTTTCACTTCTGGAGTGATCGTAGTTCCCGGAATTGGAATCAATACTTCGTTTTCTTCCGCTTTTACGCACTTAAAGCGATATTCCTTGCCGGCTTTGGATAAAAAGCTAGCGCCTTCATAGAAATCGTTTTTACACGTCTTGGTTGCAAAATCCATCACGTCTTGCGGGTTAGCGCTAGAGGTAATCAAACGCATATTGCCCATGGACATGTTGATTTCAGTGGAATAGCATCCAGTAAGCATCAAGCCAGAAACTGCAGTTAATAGTAGAATTTTTTTCATGGAAACCTCCATAATCGACAATGCTCGTTAGGATAAACCTATTAAGCAATTGTTGCGGGGAAAATACCTCCACCGAGAGAAAGAGATAGAGATATGTTTAAGGCAATATTGATCAATAAGGATGATCAGGGCTATCGCGCTGAGTTGGGGCAAGCTGATGAGGCAAGCCTGCCAGAGGGCGATGTGAGGGTCAAAGTGCTGTATTCAACCCTCAATTACAAGGATGGTCTTGCGATCACGGGCAAAGGCCCTGTGGTGCGGAGCTTCCCAATGGTCCCGGGTATCGATTTTGCAGGTGAGGTCATTGAAAGTACCAGTTCTGATTTTAAAGCCGGCGATATGGTTCTTTTGAACGGCTGGGGTGTGGGCGAGGGGCATTGGGGTGGATTAGCTCAGCAGGCTCGAGTAAAGGCTGAATGGCTGATTCCTTTACCAATAGGCTTTACCGCTAAGCAAGCTTTAGCGATTGGCACTGCTGGCTATACAGCCATGCTATGTGTCATGGCTTTGCAAAAACATGGCCTAAAGCCAAGTGATGGCGAGGTTTTGGTGACCGGCGCTGCTGGTGGCGTTGGCAGCTTCGCAATTACTTTGTTGAGCAAGCTGGGCTTTACCGTGGTTGCCAGTACAGGCCGCATGGCTGAAGCTGATTATTTGAAGAAATTAGGTGCTGCTGAGGTCATTGACCGCGCCACTTTATCTGCGCCAGGTAAGCCGCTTGCAAAAGAGCGTTGGGCCGCAGTTTTGGATAGTGTTGGTAGTCACACTCTAGCGAATGCCTGCGCTCAGACCAAAAGTAATGGTGCCGTCGCTGCTTGTGGTCTTGCGCAAGGCATGGATTTTCCATCAAGCGTTGCGCCATTCATTTTGCGTGGCGTTACGTTGTATGGTGTCAATAGTGTCACTGTCCCACGTGAAAAACGCATCGCCGCTTATGAGCAGTTGAGTAAATTAGTTGATCGTAAAACGTTAGACGAGATCTCTCACGAAATTACTTTGGAAGAGTCTTTGAAATATGCGCAAGAGCTCATGGCCGGTAATGTGCGTGGTCGTTTGATTGTGGACGTTAATAAATAAGAAGTTGAGAAATGATTCGATTGAGTTATTGGGGTGCTTGAGGTTTGCGCGTTTTTAGTTGAGACCAAATCTTAAGCTTCTCAGGGTTGCTTAGTTCCGACCAATCTGCAATTTCAGTTAGCGTGCGATAGCAGCCTCGACAAAAACCATTCTCAGGATTAATGTCGCACCAATTAATGCAAGGTGATGGAACTGTTGTCAAAGCAAGCCTAGATCAAATAGAAGAGCGATAAATACATCATGAGCACCCAAAAACAAATCCCCGCAGAGACTGCTATTCATTATCCCTTAGGTGAGAATCTACCGCAGATAGGCGAAAGCATTGAGGTGGCACCAGGAGTACGTTGGCTGAGAATGCGCCTTCCTTTTGCTTTGGACCATATCAATCTATGGCTCTTGCGCGATGAAATTGACGGCGTTGCCGGCTGGACCATTGTGGATTGTGGAATCGCGAATGATGATACGAAGGCCGCATGGGAGCTGATCTTCAAAAGCCAATTAGATGGCTTGCCAGTGCTTCGAGTTCTGGTGACGCACATGCATCCAGACCATATTGGCTTATCTCAGTGGCTATGTGAAAAGTGGAATGTACCACTATGGATTTCTATGACAGACTATTTAACAGCGCAATGGTTGAGTCATAAAGAGGGTGGTGCTGCGATAGGTGCGCGTGCTGGAGGAGGTGGTTCAGCAGATCACTTTCAGAAACATGGTTTAACTACTCCCGAGGATTTAGAAAAAATTCGGGCGCGCTCTAACTACTACAGCAATATGGTGCCAGGGGTGCCGCGTCAATATCGTCGGATTATTGAAGGCGAATCGATTTTGATTGGGGGTCATTCTTGGCAGGTCATCATGGGCTATGGGCACGCTCCTGAGCACGCATCGCTTTTTTGTAAAGAGCTGGGCGTTTTAATTTCTGGTGATATGTTGTTGCCGCGCATCTCCACAAACGTCAGTGTTTATGATGCTGACCCCGATGCTGATCCCTTAGGTTTGTATCTGCAATCACTGGAAAAGTATCTACCCTTGCCTGACGATACTTTAGTGCTGCCCTCTCATGGTAAGCCTTTTACTGGAATGAAGCCTAGGATTGCGCAACTCAATGCCCATCATGATGAGCGTTTGGCCGAAGCCCTAGGCGCATGTAAAAAACCGGCAACTGCTCGTGAGATAGTGCCGGTTTTATTTAAACGCGAGTTAGATATTCATCAACTCACATTTGCGATGGGTGAGGCTATTGCCCATCTGAATTACCTACTTCGTCGAGGAAAGTTGGATCGCCGGCTTTGCGAGGACGGCGTGTTGCGGTTTTCCGTGGTTTAGCTTTGACGCTGCTAGTTTTGGCAGTTGTTTCCTCTTTAGGAGCGGCAGCAGCGGCACCGGCTGCGGATACGGCATCACCAAACGACTTGAGGGCCATCATCGTAGCGTGTTGGACCTCTAAGCCCTGAATGGTCGATTTGAGAATGTTGAGATTCAAATTAAGCCAGTTCTCGACGCTTTTCAGGTCCTTAATGCGTTTCTCTAGCTCTTCAGTATCCATGCCTGGAAACGCTGAGCCAAAGCCGCCAGCAGCCTTTGAGGCATCAGTTGTGAAGGGGAATTGCCCAGCTTGACCCGCTGCACCTTGACCCCACATGGTTTTAAACATTTCTAGGCTTTGATTAAATTCTGGAATGGTTCCAAACATAAGGGCTCCGAGGTAAATAAAAAGTCGCTTTTCCAATAGAATAAGGGATTCTAGAGATTAATCCCGGTTAAGCAATGCAATTTAATGGTTTGTCCCAGCCTTACACCCGCGGTCAGGCAATTCCTGATCTGTTAAAGCAGCGCATTCTCATATTGGATGGCGCGATGGGAACCATGATCCAGCAGTACAAGCTTGGTGAGGCTGATTACCGTGGTTTGCCTGGTAACAATCGCTTTGCTGATCATCCCGGAGATATCAAAGGCAATAACGAGCTTTTGGTTTTGACTCAGCCACAAATTATTAGCACGATTCATGAGCAATATTTAGATGCTGGCGCAGACATTATTGAAACCAATACTTTTGGTGCTACATCTGTAGCCCAAGAGGATTACAAAATGGCAGGTCTAGCACGCGAGATGAATGAAGTCTCCGCAAGACTGGCGCGCGCAGCTTGTGAAAAATACAGTACTCCTGATAAACCGCGTTTTGCAGCCGGGGCAATCGGGCCTACACCAAAGACGGCAAGCATTTCACCGGACGTAAATGACCCGGGCGCACGCAACGTAACCTTTGATGCACTACGCGCCTCCTATCGTGAGCAGATCGAAGGTTTATTTGCAGGTGGAGTGGATTTATTTTTAGTCGAAACTATTTTCGATACGCTGAATGCAAAAGCAGCTTTGTTTGCCCTCGATGAATTTTTTGAAGAGACGGGCGAACGCTTGCCTGTAATGATTTCTGGAACGGTAACTGATGCCTCCGGTCGCATTCTGTCTGGCCAAACGGTAGAGGCATTTTGGAATAGCTTACGTCATATTAAGCCGCTCACTTTTGGTTTGAATTGTGCGCTTGGCGCTGCATTGATGCGCCCCTATATTGCCGAGCTCTCACGCATTTGTGATACAGCGGTATCTTGTTATCCCAATGCAGGCTTGCCTAATCCCATGAGTGACACTGGTTTTGATGAGACACCAGATATCACTTCAAGTTTGGTTGATGGTTTTGCAAAAGATGGCTTGGTCAACTTAGTTGGTGGTTGCTGCGGCACTACGCCCGACCATATTCGTGCAATTGCTAACGCAGTTGCTAAACGCAAGCCCCGCGCTTTCTATCGTGAAAATGCAGAGGAGTCTGTATGAGTAAGTTAGGTAAAGCAATGCCACCAATGAAGCTCTCTGGCCTGGAGCCATTTAACGTCACTTCAGCTGTTGGTTTTGTAAATATTGGTGAGCGCACTAACGTAACCGGCTCCAAAGCATTCTCTCGGATGATTTTGAATAATCAATTTGATGAGGCGCTTGCAGTTGCCAGACAGCAGGTTGAAAACGGCGCACAAGTTATCGACATCAATATGGATGAAGCGATGTTGGATTCTGAGGCGGCAATGACGCGCTTCCTAAATCTGATTGCATCAGAGCCTGATATCGCCCGCGTTCCCATCATGATCGACTCCTCTAAGTGGAGTGTGATTGAGGCGGGTCTGAAATGTATTCAGGGCAAGCCAATTGTCAATTCGATCTCGCTAAAAGAGGGTGAAGAGTCTTTTCGTAAACAGGCGCGCTTGATTCGTCGCTATGGTGCAGCTTCGGTTGTGATGGCTTTTGATGAAGTCGGCCAGGCAGATACTTTTAAGCGTAAGACAGAAATCTGTCAGCGTTGTTATGAGATCCTCGTCAATGAAATCGGCTTTCCAGCGGAAGACATTATTTTCGATCCCAATATCTTTGCTATTGCTACCGGTATTGAGGAGCATGACAACTATGCGGTTGATTTTATTAATGCCACCCGTTGGATTAAAGAAAATCTACCTGGCGCTAAAGTCAGCGGTGGTGTTTCAAATGTGAGTTTCTCCTTCCGCGGCAATGATCGCGTACGTGAGGCGATTCATACAGTATTCCTCTATCACGCAATTCAAGCTGGCATGGATATGGGTATTGTCAACGCGGGTCAGTTAGGTGTCTACGCTGATTTGGATTCAGAGTTACGTGAGCGCGTTGAAGATGTCGTACTCAATCGCTTTAAAGAAAAAGATGGAAAAACGCCAACTGAACGTTTGTTAGATATTGCCGATCAATTCAAGGGTGGCGGTGCAAAGCAAGTCGAAAACTTAGCATGGCGTGAGGCGCTAGTCCGCGAACGCTTAACGCATGCTTTAGTACATGGCATTACAACCTTCATCGAAGAAGATACTGAAGAACTTCGTGCAGAGATTATGGGGTCTGGAGGCAGGCCAATCGAAGTGATTGAAGGCCCATTGATGGATGGCATGAATGTCGTCGGTGACTTATTCGGTGCCGGCAAAATGTTTTTGCCGCAAGTGGTGAAGAGTGCACGTGTTATGAAGCAGGCTGTTGCTATCTTGATTCCTTATATTGAAGAAGAAAAGCGTCAACATATTGCTGCAGGTGGCGAAGCGAAAGCCAAAGGCAAGATTGTGATGGCTACGGTTAAGGGCGATGTGCACGATATCGGTAAAAATATTGTGACGGTAGTGTTGCAATGTAATAACTTTGAAGTGGCCAATATGGGCGTGATGGTTCCTTGCGCAGATATCCTGAAGCGCGCTAAGGAAGAGAATGCGGATATCGTTGGTTTATCTGGCTTAATTACGCCGTCTCTAGAAGAAATGACGTACGTTGCCCAAGAGATGCAGCGCGATGATTATTTCCGTGAGCGTCAAATTCCATTGATGATCGGTGGTGCAACCACTTCGCGCGTACATACTGCTGTCAAGATCGCCCCGCATTACGACGGTCCTGTGGTGTATGTACCAGATGCTTCACGTTCCGTATCGGTTGCCTCTAGCCTATTGTCTGACGAGAGTGCCAAGAAGTTTATTCAAGACTTGCGCGATGACTATGTTCGCATTCGTGAACAGCATGCGAATAAAAAAGCAGCACCAACAATTTCATTGGAGGCAGCACGCAAGAATCGCGAGATGATTGATTGGTCTGCTTATATTCCAGAAAAACCAAAATTCATCGGACGTCGTGTCTTTAAGAACTTTGCTCTAAGCGATATCGCTAAGTACATTGACTGGACGCCATTTTTTCAAACTTGGGACCTAGCAGGTAAATTTCCGGCAATCTTAGATGATGAGGTTGTGGGTGTTGAGGCTCGCAAGGTATATGCCGATGCCCAGGTATTACTAGATAAGTTGATCAAGGGGCAGTGGCTACAAGCTGACGCCGTAGTTGCTTTCTATCCCGCCAATACTGTTGGTGACGATATTGTTTTGTATGGCGATGAAGCGCGCGAACACCCTTTGTTTGTTTGGCACAACTTGCGTCAGCAATCTGAGCGTCCCGTGGTAGACGGTGTACGCCGACCAAATCGTTGCTTGGCGGACTATGTAGCACCAAAAGATTCTGGTATTTCAGACTATCTTGGTTGTTTTGCTGTAACAACTGGCCACGGGGTAGAGAAAAAAGTTGCTGAGTTTCAGGCAAAGCACGATGACTATAGCGCAATTATGTTGAAGGCTTTAGCTGACCGTTTGGCCGAAGCATTTGCGGAGCTGATGCACCATCGTGTACGCACGGATTTATGGGGCTATGCTACCGATGAGATTTTGACTAATGATCAGATGATTAATGAGGAGTACCGCGGTATTCGTCCCGCACCTGGATATCCTGCTTGTCCTGCACATGAAGTGAAGCAAGATCTATTGAGGGTAATTGGTTCCGAAGATATTGGCATGACCCTGACGGAGTCTATGGCAATGAATCCCGCCTCTAGCGTGAGCGGTTTTTACTTGGCGCATCCAGACGCGCAATATTTCAACGTTGGAAAAGTGACTGCTGATCAGGTTGAGGATTTAGCTAAGAGACGCGGCCAGTCTGTTGAAGATGTTCGTCGCCAATTAGCAAGCCTGATAGATTAAACGCCCCACATCACAGGTTCGTTTTTGGCTTTTGCTTGTTTCATGAGTTCTAAAAATGGGTAAGCTCGTTGGCCAAGACGGTCTGCCAGTTTGGGTTTTTCAGCTTTTTCGTCGGCCTCATCTTTAGTCTGGGAGCGTTCCTCTAGGTCTTTGAGAATTGCTGTTTCCAAGGCGGTAATTAGAGCGGGAAGTTGTTCTTCCGTCAGAATGCCTCTGGGCTCAAGCGGCCGCCCCAAAATATCAAAGATTCGCTTAGTCAGATCTGCCAGCATGATGACGTCTGGACCAGCTTTGGAGCGGAATTGATAGATCATTTCAATAGCTTACCACCTGATAAACTCACTTATCTATGTTGCTAACCAATAAAAATCGTTTAATTGAAATGCTGAGCGCAGCCCTACAGAGCCTCGCTCAGGAGCGCGGCTTAGGAGAGCCCCCAGTACCCCGTTTAGAGCGCCCTAAGGCGGTTGATCATGGCGATGTTGCCTGCAATATTGCATTGCAGCTATCCAAAGCCTGGAAACTCAATCCGCGAGAGCTGGCGCAGGCCTTGGTGGAGCGTTTACAACAGCAACCGGGATTTGATCAACTGATCACATCTTGCGACATTGCGGGCCCAGGTTTTATTAACTTCCGCCTCAGTAATGCCGCCAAAACGGCAGTAGTGGGAGAGATTCTCTCGTCTGGCACTCATTTTGGTGAAAGCAAACAAGGCAGTGGTTCAGTTCCCAGCGCCATGATTGAGTTTGTCTCTGCAAATCCAACAGGCCCATTGCATGTTGGACATGGCAGGCAGGCTGCCTTAGGTGATGCCTTGGCAAACCTATTGGCAACCCAAGGAATACAAGTACATCGTGAGTTTTATTACAACGATGCTGGCGTACAAATTGCTAATTTAGCGTTATCAGTTCAAGCACGCTTAAATGGCTTAAAGCCGGGTGATACCCATTGGCCCGAGCAAGCCTATAACGGTGAATATATTGCCGAGATTGCTGCAGCCTTTAAAGCATCTCCCGAGTACCGTGATGATCTTGAAGCGATTCGTCAATTTGCTGTTGCCTATTTGCGTAATGAGCAAGATATAGACTTGAAAACTTTTGGCGTTCAGTTTGATTGCTACTACCTAGAATCATCTTTATATACCGATGGTAGTGTTAAGCAGATCGTAGAAGACTTGCAGAGCATTGGTAAAACCTATGAGGGTGAAGGTGCTTTGTGGCTAAGAACTACCGATGATGGTGATGATAAAGATCGTGTCATGCGCAAATCAGATGGTAGCTTTACCTACTTTGTGCCAGATGTAGCCTATCACGCAAGTAAATGGAGTCGTGGCTTTGCAAAGGTTATCAATGTGCAAGGTAGCGATCACCATGGCACTATTGCACGCGTTCGCTCAGGCTTGCAGGGGGTCGCGCAAAAGCGCGGATGGGATATTCCAAAGACTTATCCAGATTATGTTCTGCATAAGATGGTGACGGTAATGCGTCACGGTGAAGAAGTGAAAATTTCTAAGCGGGCTGGCTCTTATGTCACTGTTCGTGATTTAGTGGAGTGGTCTGGTGGCGTTACTCCAGAAATGACGCCTGAAGAAAGAGAATTGGCTCTACAACGTGGTCGTGATGCCGTACGCTTTTTCTTGATCTCTCGTAAAGCGGATACTGAATTTGTATTCGATATCGATTTGGCGTTACAGCAAAATGATGAAAATCCAGTGTTCTATGTGCAATATGCTCATGCCCGTATTAGCTCTATCTTGAAGCAATGGGACGGTAAGGTCGCAGATCTAGCTAATGCTGATTTTTCTTTATTGCAAAGCAAGGCATCGGATCATTTATTAAGACGTCTTGCAGAGTATCCTGAGGTATTGACCGACGCTGCTGCTGAATTAGCTCCGCATGCCCTCGCTTTTTATTTGCGTGATTTAGCGGGTGACTTCCACACTTTCTATAATGCGGATCGTGTGTTGGTGGATGATCAGAATTTGAAGCTAGCGCGTCTTGCATTGCTGTCAGCAACCCGCCAAGTTTTGCAAAATGGCTTGAAGGTTTTAGGGGTTTCTGCGCCGGCAAAGATGTAGTAGCAATATATGAAGTGAATATGTAAGATGAGGAAATGATGAAAAGACCGAATCAACAAGCTGGCCTCATGAAGCAGGGCAATCAGGCTCAATATGGCGGCACTATCTTGGGCTTTGTTTTGGGCTTGGGTGCTGGTCTAGGGATTGCATTTGTGATTGCCTTCTATCTCTCTAAAAATACCCCTCAAGAAAGACCTGGTGTACGGGCTCCTAATTTACCGTTAACCATTAAATCTTTAAGCACTCCTGCTGAAGGGGAGCCTGCTGCACCGGCAGAGCCATTGGATCTAAATAAACCGCTACAAGGTAAGGCTCCCGCTGCGGCATCTGCTGATCCTATTGGCGATTTAGTCAATGGCAAAAAGCCAGCTGAAAACACTACAGCCCAGGCTCCTAAAGGCGACGCTATTTATTTCTTGCAGGTAGGTGCATTTACAAAGCGTGCAGATGCAGATGCACAAAAAGCTGCTTTAGCTATTCAGGGTATCCAAACGCAATTGAGTGAAGTGACTAGTGATGGCAACACGCTATGGCGTGTCCGATCTGGTCCCTATGGCAGCGTTGAGGAAAGCACTCCTGCGCGTGATAAATTAAATAGCATGGGCATTAAACCAACCCTGATTAAAGCTAGTAAATAAAGTAAAAATTATGACCTCATTTAGCAAAAGAGCATTTCTTGTACTGACTTTAATTTTCTTGAGCGGCATCGCTAGTGCGCAAGGTCAAAAAATTGAAGAAGGTTTTGATTACCGAGTCCTCCCAGTCCCCCAGCCAGTAGAGACCAAGGGTAAAGTCGAGGTGATTGAATTCTTTTGGTATGGTTGCCCACATTGCTATGACTTTGAACCAGAATTGAGTGCATGGGTTAGGCGTCAACCAAAAGACGTAGCCTTCCGCAGGGTTCCAGTGGCTTTTCGTGATGACTTTTTGCCACACAGCCAGCTTTACTATGCGCTTGAGGCAATGGGTAAGGGCGATGCCTTAAATGAAAAGGTAATGTACGCCATACATAAAGAAAATAAACACTTATTAACAGAGCCTGAAATTGCTGACTGGGTTGCTTCACAAGGGGTTGATCGCAATACCTTCTTAGCTACCTACCGCTCTTTTGCGGTGGTATCTAAAGCAAGAGCTGCAAAACAATTGACAGAGGCCTATCGAATTGATGGCGTACCAACCATTGTGATGCAGGGTAAATATGTCACATCCCCTTCAATTGCTGGAACTAAAGCTAAAGCATTGGTTGTGATGGATTATCTAGAAGATAAAATTCGTAAAGATAAGTACAAGCAGTAGTTACAAAAAATTGAAGTGCTATTTTGCAATTGCTTAGATTTTGACGAAGCGACGCACAATCCAAAAGTAAAGTGGGTATGGCAGAATTCTCAAGAGTTTCAAAAATCTTGAGAATCTTTTGGGGAAGTGAATATCAAATTCTCCCCTTTGAATGCCGCTTAGAATTTCTGTTGCTGCTTGCTCAGCGCTAATTAACGCGGGCATCTCAAAATCATTTTGAGCCGTAGCCTCGGTTGCAACAAAGCCCGGAGAAATCATGTGCACGCTTACTCCTTCCGGAAGTAAGTCGTAATAGAGCGTTTCGCAAAAGTTAATAATGCCAGCTTTGCTTGGCCCGTATGCCAAGGCTTTAGGTAGACCGCTATAACCTGCAACGCTACCAACAATGGCGATATGGCCGGCATGTGCTTTAAGCATTTCAGGGAGCACTAAAGCCACCGCTCTCATGGGTCCTAGGAGGTTGGCTTCAATCGTTTGCTCTGCTGCTTGAATCTCAAAATCATCAGCACGCAAAGGAATATACATTCCAGAGACAAACAAGAGTAGATCTAACCCGCCCCATGTATTGAGGAGTGTTTGGTAGGCGCCGTGAAATTGATCATCATTAGTGACATCTAGCGGGATCACGAGTCCTTGATCTGCTTGAGCTTGCGCTGCAATTGCATTTAAGCGCTCGACCCTTCTGCTAGAGAGTGCAACTTTAGCGCCCTGTGCTAGCAGAGCATTGGCACACGCTTCACCAATTCCGCTTGAGGCGCCAATGACCCAAACACGCTTGCCTGAGAAATGATCAATTCCGCGCTGCTTCATGCTTTTAGGGCATCCGGAGATGTTTTGATACCTTGGTGGCTGAGCGTAAATTGCACAACATCAATATTACGTTCTGAGAATCCGGCGGCGCAGTACATAAGATAGAAATTCCAAAGACGTATGAATGCTTCATCAAATCCTAGTTGACGTACCTCCTGGAGTTTTTGATTAAAACTTTCGCGCCAAAGGCATAGCGTTTTAGCGTAATCTGCCCCAAATGCAAATTCTTCTTCAATCTGTAAGCCTGCTTTCTCCGCACTTGCTTTAAAGCTAGCGCACGAAGGGAGCATGCCTCCTGGGAATACATATTGCTGAATGAAATCCGTATTGTGGCGATACCGTTCAAATAGCTCTTCGGCAATCACAATAGTCTGTATGCAAGCCTTACCCCCAGCTTTAAGGCATTTAGCAATAGTCTGAAAATATTCAGGCCAATGCTTTTCCCCAACCGCTTCAAACATTTCTACAGAAGCAATGCCATCAAACCGCTCCTGGCAATCACGGTAGTCTTGCAGCCTGACCTCAAAAGTAGCCTGCTGGGATGTTTTGGGATGAATTTTTGCTAATCTATCTTCTGCGTAGGCTTTTTGCTCGGTTGAAAGAGTGAGCCCCGTAATGTTTCTTCCGCTAAGCAATGCTTCTTCCATTACTCCGCCCCAGCCGCAGCCGATTTCTAAAATTCGATCACCTATCTTGGTATTGAGAGAGCCAAGAATGCGTTTAATTTTGGCACGTTGTGCTTCCGCAAGAGTTTGCTGATCACCTTGAGAAAACCAGGCGCTGGAATAGCTCATGCTCGGGTCTAGCCACAAGCTATAAAAAGGGTTGCCTAGGTCATAGTGCGCATGAATATTTTTGCGGCTTCCCGTTTTGGTGTTATCCCGCAGCCAGTGTTTCAGGCGGTAGAGAATGGAGCCATACCAACTGCCATAGATGGCCTTTTCAAGAATGGTGCGATTGCGAATAGCTAATTCCAAGAGTGCTTTTAAGTCTGAAGTATTCCACTCCCCGCGAATATAGCTTTCTGCAAATCCAATGTCGCCATGTGACATGACTTGCTTAAATACGGACCAATCTAAGATTTGGATATCTGCCCTTAATGAATCTGATGGATTACCAAATTGTTTTATCTCTCCGTTGGGCAGGGTCAGATTAAGGTGACCGTTGGTCAGTTTCGCTAAGATGGCCAAAAGCGCTTTGGCGCTCAAGTCTTGTTTGCGAAAATGAACCGCATTAGTTTGCGGTCGTGAAAAATTCAGTCGAGAAAGTAAGGTCTGTCCAGGGCGATTCATCTGCTGACTTCGAATTCCGGTGGTTTAGGTTTTGAGTGAAAGGGTACACCTTTTAGCCATAATTTCAATGCTTGCCAATGGATACGGAAAATCACTCCAAGGCTCATGAGGGGGTAGCGTAAAAGGGCTAGGTATAGGTTGGACTTGCTAAGGGGGCGACCCGTGCCGCTAATGCTGGTATTAATGAGGGGCAGTCCGTCCTCATGAAGCTCAATGCGGTATACGGAGTTTTTCTTTGAGCTACTATCTTCGGAAAATAAAAAGCGAAATTGATATTCGCCTCGCACTTCGCAGAACGGTGAAACATGAAACACCTTCTTACTGCTAAGCGTCTCTCCAGATTGCAGGGGCTCTCCTGAATCTTTATGTAATAAGTAGCAATGACGCTCGCCAAAAGTATTATTTACTTCAGCCAACACCGCTTTAACTAAGCCATCAGAATTTGTGCATACCCAGAAGCTAACGGGATTAAATACGTAACCTAACACTCTAGGAAAAGTATGAAGCCATATTTCTCCATCGATGTTGTGAAGACCATTTTCTTGCAAAATATTTTCAATCCAAGAGAGGCTATCAGCCTCACCAAGCCCATGATCCTTATCAAAGAAGGAGCAGATACCCAAGCTATTGTCGCGAAGGCCGCAATCGCGAAGCAGGCTGGGACTTTGCTTTCTTGCCCGCATGGGAATAGATAGGGTGAATACACCGTAGCCAAAAGCATTCTTTGCTGGTCGCAGACGCCGATGTTTCACTACTCCAAAGTTGATCTTTGGTTGATTCATTTAACGGGTATCTTGCTTGGGAGTGCTTTGCAGTGGTGACCGAATATTTTCTATTAAGGCCTCTGCGACTAGCTCACCAGATCTCAATCCATCCTCATGAAAGCCAAAGCCTGTCCAAGCCCCGCAATACCAAATGGAGGATGTACCCTGAATCAGAGGCAATTCTTTTTGGGCTTGAATGGCATTCATATCAAATACTGGATGTGAATAGTGAATCTCTTGATGAACTAGCTTAGGGTCTGGCTCGGATGCGGGATTCAGACTCACAATAATCTGTGTGTTTTTCAATTGCTCGGGTAATGGCTGTAAGCGATTGATGAGGTAGTTAACGCTGACGTGCTGTTTAGAGGAGGGCGTGGTGCCTGATTTTGCTGTGTAGTTCCAGGCAGCCCAGCAGCGCTTTGCTTCGGGTAGGAAGCGCGTGTCTGTGTGCAGAATGGCCCGATTCTTTTGGTAAGGAACGGCGGCAAGAATATTTCTGGCTTGCTGGTCAATCCCATGAACCAGATCTAGAGTTTGATCACTATGGCAGGCCATGACCACTTCATCAAACATTGCAGAGCCCGATGGACTAATGACCTCAACTTGGGCTACATCACCTTGACTAGCATTGACTCGCAATACCGCTTCGCGTTTAATCACAATCTGGTGTTTCTCGAGGGCACTCACAATACGTTTAACGTATTCCCGCGAACCACCTTTGATGGTGAGCCACTGTGGTCGATTCTGGATTTGCAATAAGCCATGGTTGTGGCAGAAACGAACCATGGTCTGAATCGGAAATGCCAACATTTGCTCAACAGAGCAAGACCAGATCGCGCCAATCATGGGGAGAAAGTAATTCTCTCTGAAACTTTGGCTAAAACGGTTTCGATCTAAGAAATTGGCGATTGTTTCATCTGGCTCAGCGTAGTGGTGGCCGGCATCTATCTGCTGCTGAGCAAGCTTGGTAGCCATACGATTGAAGCGCAAGATGTCATATGCCATTCTCCAAAAGGATGGTGAGAGCAAATTCGACCGTTGCCCAAAAAAAGAATTGAGGTCATTCCCCGCCCATTCAATTTTAGGGTGATGAGGACTTTTTTCGGAAGCATCAATAGACACTGAAAATGACATTTCAGAAGGGGCCACGGGCGCCTTAATTTCTTCAAAAAGTCTAACTAAGCGGGGGTAGGTCTTGCGGTTAAAAACCAAGAAGCCAGTGTCTATGCCATGTGTAATTTCTTGACCAGCAATATTACAAGTGAAGTCAACGGTGTTGCTATGTCCACCAATATGGTCTCCACCTTCATATAAGGTGATTTCCATTTCAGGATGCTGTCTTAGTGCATATGCGCAGCCTAGACCAGAGATGCCGGCGCCAATAATGGCAATTCTTTTTTTGATCACTGCGCTTTTTCCTTCAGGAGTTTTTCTATCTCATCCGTTATGGAGTTGCTAGTAGGCTTAGTGACACTACCAAAAGAGTCAACGACATTGCCATTGCGATCTATTAAATATTTATAGAAATTCCATTTTGGAGTGGTACCTGTTTGGGCAATCAGCATTTTGAAAAAAGAGTTTGGATTGCTGCCCGAAACTACGGTTTTGGCAAACATAGGGAATTTCACGTCATATGTGTTTTTACAAAAGTCTGCGATTTCTTTATTACTACCGGGTTCTTGTTGACCAAAATCATTCGAAGGAAAGCCAAGCACTACAAAACCTTGATCTTTGTATTTGGCATAGATTTTTTCTAGGCCCTCATATTGACTGGTGAATCCACAAAAGCTGGCAGTATTTACTGCCAAAATGACTTTACCTTGATATTGGCAGAGATTTTGTGGCGCCTCATCTTGTAGGCGTGGAAAAGTATGGGATAAGAGTGGGCTACAGCTAGGGGCTGCATTTGCTAGCTTCATCCCTGGAAAAAAGATAAAAAGAGTAAAAAGACAGCCAACTACTATATTGCTTGCGATGCGGTTCATATTGTCTCTTCGTTGTTCTGCAGATTAGGCGTCAAGTCTAAGACATTATGAGCAATATCGCAGGGCCTCACGTAAAGCCATTAATATGGAGTTATGAGCACTTTGCCCCCACCCTCTTTTGAATCTAAAGTTTGCCCTTTGGCAGAGCTCGATGCTCGAATTGCTAAGTTACCTAGACCCTTAGTATTCACTAACGGGGTGTTTGATATTTTGCATCGTGGCCACGCTAGTTATTTAGCCCAAGCTCGAGCGCTAGGCGCAAGTTTGGTGGTGGGAGTGAATTCTGATGCGTCAGTCAGGATGTTGGGTAAGGGGGATGACAGGCCCATTAACTCTGAGGCAGATCGTCAGGCTTTATTAGCTGCTCTTGAGAGTGTTGATATGGCAGTGTTATTCACTGAGCAAACACCGGTTAATCTGATCGAAAAAATTCACCCTGATATTTACGTAAAGGGTGGCGATTATGAGATCGATACCTTGGCAGAAACCCAGCTTGTAAAAACCTGGGGCGGGAAGGCGATTGCCATTCCTTTTTTATACGAGCGATCAACTACTAGCTTGCTAGGGAAAATTCGCTCTTAATATTTCTTATAAGCTCTTTAAGAGCCACGCCCACACACCGCGCAATACCAAGCCTTCGCTGATTTCAATGTTGACTGCATTAAGCTTGCTCAACTGCCCAATTTCTTTTGCCAATAATTTGGCATTACCACCGTCAAGCCATACTTTTTCAATTGGGTGATTCATTTCTTTTGCAATATTGAGCGCGTATTGAATAGCACCAATTTGAGCAGCATCACAACCGCCAATAATGGCGTCATTGGTACAAACACCAAAACCATGGTGAGCATCGCCGCGAATTGCCAGGGGTAGCTGCGCTGTGTTGGTCTCTAAGCTTTGTTGCATCAGGCCAAGGCCTGGCAAGATCCAGCCGCCATAGTGGACGCCGTTAGAGCCCAACAAATCAATGGTTGTAGCGGTGCCGGCATTGATGATCAAAGTATTTCTCTTGGATAATGCACGTGCTCCTATGATCGCTGCCATGCGATCTGCGCCAAGCTTGCTAGGCTCTTGGTATAAGGTGCGAATCCCTTCAAAAGTACTATCACCGCTTAATTGTTTCCATGCAACCTCTTTCCATTGAGGAAAGAGTGATTTGAGATTGATGATTGCTTCTTCACCTGCGACACAACTAAAGGCAATTGCGCTCGGCATTGGAAGGGTCTTAGAGATGTAATCGGCTAATTCAGCTCGGTGCTCGGGCGATTGCAATGAAGCGCTGCTAATAGATCCTGAATAGGCCCACAATTTTTTTTGTTGGTCAGATGGCTGTTGATTTGATTCAACAGCAGCCCATTTCAAGCGGGTATTGCCAACATCAAATATTAAATAGAGACTCATGATTGCATTCTGAGAGAAACATCACCAGCATAAATTGCAACAGTTTTATCTTCTTGCTCAAGCATAAGGGCTCCCTTGGTATCAACCCCTCTTGCAATACCGTAGGTGGGATCTTTTCCTGCCCCTGATATGCATACTTTTTGACCTGCAAAAGCATCCCATTTAAGCCACTGACTTTGATATGCTGCAAAACCGTGTTGATCAAAGTTTTTGAAATGCTTCGTAAACGAATCAATCAAGCTTAGCCAAAGGTATTCAGCTTCCAGGAGTTTTACTTCTGGGGGTAGTAATTGCTCTATTGAGCTGACTTTAATGTCACTTTGATCAAGATTTTTTTCTATGGCGCTGGCGTTCCGTAAATTCACGCCAACACCAACAATCATCCAGCTAGGGTCACCCGATTTTGCTTGTCCACCTTCAATCAAAATGCCACCTAATTTTGCGTTGTTCAGCAATAAATCATTAGGCCATTTGAGGCGAAGCCCTGCATGATGAAGAAGATCCTGCTCAAGATGGCATGCCTGAGCAATACCTTCAATAGTTGCCAAACCCACCACAAGACTTAATCCCGTTAATTCAGCAGGGCTTCTGCTGAAAGGAAAAGCCATTGAAAAGCAGAGGGAGTCTTCGGGGTTGGCTACCCAGACGCGTCCAGCCCGCCCTTTACCCGCTGTCTGCTTTTGGGTGATACGAGCAACGGGGTCAATGAGCGCGCCAGCCCGCCAGCGCTCAAGAAGATCATCGTTGGTGGATTTTGTTTCGGCAACACGCTCAAGGATGCAATTAGCAGTCATTTCGCCATTGTAGAAAGGTCTGACCTAGAATTGTGGAATGCACGAGAAAGTTCAGCGTCCTCGCAAATTGGCATGGCCTCTACAAGCTATGCCCCTGGCTAGAGCCTCTAGCCTCATGTATGCCCTTCTAATCCTGTACATAAGCCTAAATCCATTCGATTTTGACTTCCAAAACGGAATTACTGCGTGGGCATGGGTGGATGCTCCTTTGCCACGTTTTATTACCCTCTTTGATGTTTCAGCGAATATCCTGGCTTATATCCCCTTTGGGTTTCTATTGGTTTTTGCTGCATATCCACGTTGGCGAAATTTTGTTGCCTTGGGTATGGCCATTAGTCTGAGCGCTCTCGTTGCTTTTAGTGTCGAAACTCTGCAATCTTGGGTTCCTACCCGTATTCCGAGCTTGATGGATTGGTGGGCCAATGTATTTGGGGGCTTATTAGGCGGCTTATTGGCGATTCCTTTGGGTCCCGAGTGGTTATCTGGAAGCGCCCTACGGCGTAGATTTGACCAGTGGTTTGGTTTGAATTGGGCAATCTGTGTGCTGTGTCTTTTATTTCCATGGTCACAGATTTACCCCCAAAGTTCTTGGTTGGGCATTGGTGGCTGGGGGCATGTGATTTTCGGATCGATCGATTGGGGAACAACGGTGATCAATCAAGTGGTGCAAGAAACACTGATTACCGGGCTTTGTTGGTTGGGTGCGGCACTTTTATTGTCTCTAGGGATGCGCCCCAAAGCGCCTCAGTGGCAAATCCTCAATGGTTTGCTTGGTTTCACCGTTTTACTAAAGATATTGTTTACAGCCCTTCAGTTTGGAGGGGAGTTTAGTTTGATATGGCTCACTACCGGTGCATTCTGGGGAATGTGTTTAGCGGTCCTAGCTTTGCGATGGGCATTGCGTTTACGTCAAAGCACAAAGTACTACTTAGCGATGCTCTGTTTGATCGTCGTAACCATCGCCATCAATGTATTGCCCGATAATCCTTATTTCATACTCACCCTAAGACATTGGAATCAAGGACGTTTATTGCACTTTAATGAGTTGATGCAGTGGGTTTCAGTGATATGGTTGCCCATGGCCTTCTTTTGGATGATTCGTAACACCAAAGAACTTCAATCAACACATTGATGCATATAATTTTTCTATGAGCTTTTCACATCACTTATTTTTTTGCTTGAATCAACGTAGCAACGGTGAAGACTGTTGTGATCGTCATAATGCTTTTGCCCTATTTGAGTACGCTAAAAATAGAGTCAAAGAACTCGGGCTTGCGGGCCCTGGAAAAATTCGGGTGAATAAAGCGGGATGTTTAGATCGCTGCGCTGACGGACCCGTCATGGTGATCTATCCACAAGGCACTTGGTACACCATGATTGATAAAGAGGACGTCGAAGAAATTATTCAATCCCATTTAATCCAGGGTATACCGGTAGAGCGTTTGCAATTGGCTTAGAAAAGCTAAGTTAATTCAGTTTTTGTTGAAAGTGTGTTCATGAATAGCCGTAACAAAGTAATTCAGATTGATGGTCTTGTTGGTTCAATGGAAATGTCCATCGATCTCCCAGATGAATTAAAAACTAACCCAGCCTTTATGGTGCGTGGCCTGGCATTGGTGGCGCATCCTCATCCTTTGATGGGGGGTACGATGGATAACAAAGTTGCCCAAACTATGGCCCGAGCATTTAATCAGTTGGGGTATGTGAGCGTGCGTCCAAACTTTCGTGGTGTTGGTGGCACGGAGGGCGTTCATGATGACGGTGTTGGTGAGTTAGAAGATTTGCTACATGTGACCGAGTGGATGCAAACACCATCAAGCTGGTTTCAACTCGAGGCTAGCGCCAATCAAGCGTGGACTGCTTCTGCGAATACTTTGCCACTAGTAGTTTCTGGATTTTCCTTTGGTAGTTTTGTTGGCAGTCATTTGGCCCAAAGATTGGCCGAGTTAGGCCGTCCTGCAGAGCGCTTAGTCATGGTAGGAAGTGCGGCAGGTAAGTGGACATTAGCTCAGGTACCTGCTGATACGATTTTGATTCACGGTGAGCTCGATGAAACCATTCCATTAATAGATGTCTTGGATTGGGCGCGTCCTCAAGAACTCACCGTTCAAGTAGTGCCGGGCGCTGACCATTTTTTCCATCGTCGTCTCCATTGCATTCGCAATATTATTTCTGGCGCCTGGTTAGGTATGCCAGATCATCGAAAACAATCAGAATAAGAAAGAAAAATATGGCTGAAGAAAAATCACTGATTGAGTATCCCTCTCTTTTTCCTATCAAGGTAATGGGAAAAAATAATCCAGAGTATTTGCCTGCAATAGTGCATATTGCTAAGCAATTTGATCCTACTTTTGACGAGAGTAAGGTAGAGCAGAGACCATCAAAGGATGGAAATTATTTGGGTATTACTTTGCCCATTACAGCGACCAGTCGCGAACAGTTAGATGAGCTTTATCGTACGTTATCAACCCATCCATTAGTGAGCATCGTTCTCTAATCAGAGTTCATGACGGTTTTTGTAAAGCACCTTGGTCTAGTAGATTACGCTGAAACGTATGAAGCAATGCGCCTCTTTACAAGGGAGCGTAATAGCGATACACCCGATGAAATATGGCTCTTGGAGCACCCTCCGGTATTTACATTGGGCTTGGCTGGCGATGCAGGCAATCTGCATTCCCCAAGTCATGACATTCCAATGGTGCAAGTAGATCGGGGTGGCGAGATTACTTATCATGGGCCCGGTCAGATCGTGATTTATCTCTTGCTTGATCTCAAGCGACTTGGGATTTTTGTAAAAGAGTTGGTCTTCCGTATTGAACAAGCGCTGATCGATACCTTGGCAGATTTTGGTATTCAGGCAGAAAGAAAGCCTGGCGCCCCAGGAATTTATATATCCCAACAGCCAGGCGTCTCGGTTGAATGGGTTGGGGCAAAGGTGGCTGCTCTTGGTCTAAAAGTCTCAAAAAGCTGCTCGTACCATGGTCTAGCCTTGAATGTAGCTACCGATTTAGAGGCTTTTGGGCGTATCCACCCTTGCGGCTATGAGGGCTTAAAGACGGTAGATATGCAAACCCTTGGGATCAAGGACAATATAGACACTATTAGCCAAAGGCTTTTGGAGCACTTACAAAAGCAACTAATGCCATGACCATAAATAAGACCGATATCAAGCCATCAGTAGAAGAGCGACAAGATCTTCAATACGATGCTACCCGCAAGCAAAAATCGAGCGAGAAGACTGCACGTATTCCAATCAAGATCGTGCCTTTGGAGCAAGTGCTAAAGAAGCCAGACTGGATTCGGGTAAGAGCCGCATCAGGTAACTCACGCTTTGCCGAGATTAAAAAGATTTTGCGGGAAAACGAATTAGTCACAGTGTGTGAAGAGGCAAGTTGCCCTAATATCGGTGAGTGTTTTGGCAAGGGCACTGCAACCTTCATGATCATGGGTGATAAGTGCACACGTCGCTGCCCATTCTGTGACGTGGGTCATGGTAGACCCGATCCCCTGGACGAAAAAGAGCCCGCTAACTTAGCGCGCACTATTGCCGCACTCAAATTAAATTACGTCGTGATCACCAGCGTGGATCGTGATGACCTGCGTGATGGTGGCGCAATGCATTATGTCGATTGCATTTCGCAATCGCGTGCACAGTCACCCAATACCCGTATTGAAGTATTGGTGCCTGATTTCCGTGGACGTCTTGATAAAGCTCTAGACACCTTTGCAGAACATGCTCCGCAAGGTTTGCCAGATGTGATGAATCACAACCTAGAGACAGTGCCTCGTCTGTATAAACAAGCGCGTCCCGGAGCTGATTACCTCCATTCCTTGAAGTTGTTGAAAGAATTCAAGGAGCGCTTTCCTAATATCCCAACCAAGAGTGGTTTGATGGTGGGCCTAGGGGAAACAGATGAAGAAATTCTCGAGGTCATGCGTGATATGCGTGAGCACAATATCGACATGCTTACTATTGGTCAGTATCTAGCGCCATCAGGTCATCACTTACCAGTTACGCGTTATGTTCACCCTGATGTATTTAAGATGTTTGAAGAGAGGGCCTATGAGATGGGCTTCTCTCATGCTGCAGTAGGTGCCATGGTGCGATCCAGTTATCACGCAGATCAACAGGCGCATGGAGCCGGCATTGTTTAGAGGCGCTTTAAAAGTCTACATCTTTTTAGCGGTATTTGTTCTTCTTTCTGCATGTAGTCCTACTCTCAATTGGCGCACCGTTCAGTCCCCAGAACAGGGCTATAACGCATTATTTCCAGGTAAGCCAGACAAGCTTGAACGCCGTATTCCGTATCGGGATCAAGAGTTCTTGCAAACACTTGAAGCAGTGAAGGTTGAAGATGATATTTATTCAATCAGTGCGATTCAATTAACTAATGCTCAAGTTGTGCTGGCACCAAAATTAATTAGTCAGCTACAAAGTAATTTAGTCGATCGGGCAAAAGCATCTGGTGGCTCGGTCGCTATTGAAGACTCTTTTTATCAAACAGCTGACCATCATCGTTTGCCAAGTAAAGACTATTTCATTGCTTTTAAGTCGAACGAAAAATTTCAACAGGTAATGAGGGTTCGCTGGATAACCCGTTCCATGGGAAACGGAAGCCTATGGATTTACCAAATTTCAGTTTTACATGCCGGTAGTAATGTGGATAACGCTAAAGTATTTCTATCTCAAGAGGCGTATGCAAACTTCTTTAGCGAGTTCTATCCAGAGTAAAACTCAGAAGTGAATGCTGAAAAAGTGACTACGCTTTTTCTAATGCAGCGACTTTGGCTTCGAGTGCCTCTAGCTTTTCTCTAGTCTTAGCAAGTACTTTGGTCTGAAGCTCAAACTCTTCGCGAGTGACAAGATCCATTTTCTGGAAACCTTGGTTCATCATGGCGCGCACATTTTTTTCAATTTCCTGTGCTGGTGAATTACGAATCGCATCCCCAACTTTGTTCTGCATATCGTTAGCAATACGTTGGATTTGTTCGAGGATTTCGCCAGGTTTTTGCATGATGGGTTTTTCAGTTGAGTTAAGAGTTGTATAAAACACACACATTCGTATTTTATGTTGAACCCACAATGATGGCTAAACAGGTGTTTCTTGGGAAAATTCCCTATATATTCACTATCTTGGTGCCTATATATGCACCAAGATAGTGAATATGCATTAATAAAGTGATTCAATTCCAAATGACATGGAGGCGAAGCTTCATCATCACCCCATGCAATAAGCATTTAACCGATTTTCTATTTTTTTTATTACAACCAGTAAGGAGCATTAGATGAAAACTTTACACAAGACAGCAATCTCTGCGGCAGCAGTTGCATTTTTTGCAGGCCCCATATCTACAGTAGCTTTTGCTGAGGAAGAAGCGGCTCCAGAAGTAAGCCCAGTCACAGCTAACGTAACTGTTGCTAGCAATTATATCTATCGTGGTTTGACGCAGACCAATAACAAGCCGGCAATTCAGGGTGGCTTTGACTACGCACATGAGAGCGGTTTATATGTAGGCAACTGGAACTCAAACATTAGTTGGGTTAGCGATGGTTACGGCAGCGGTGGCAAAAGCGGCACAGGCGCTGTAACTGCTCCAATTGAGATGGACTTCTATGCTGGTTTTAAGAAAGAATTGATTGGAGAAGGTTTCGCTAGTGATTTCGGCGTTCTTCAGTACTACTATCCAACCTCTGGTTTGCCCGGCATTCAGTCACAAGCAACAACAAATGCTGCTCCTCTTACGCGCCAAAGTGCAGGTGTAAATCCAAGTACTACGGAGTTGTATGCGGCCCAAAACTTTACATTTGGTCCGGCAACCGGTTTCTTTAAATTCTCATATGCCGTTAGTAATTTATTCGGCATCCAGAATTCAAAGGGATCTTTTTACCCAGATTTGACGGCTAACTATGACACTGGTGTTTATGGCCTTACAGTAAATGCACACGTTGGCTATCAATATGTTCCAAATAACATCGTAGTTACTTCTGGCTCTTCTGCTGGCACCTATAACTGGAGCTATGCTGACTGGAAACTTGGTTTGACTAAGGACTTCGGTGGCGGTTTATCTGGTTCTGCTTACTACACAGGTACAAGTGCACAAAAAGTAGGTAGCAACTATATCTACGGAACAAGCTTTAATGGTAACCAAGGTCGTGGTACTGGCGTAGTTTCCCTTACTAAAGCTTTCTAATCCATTTTCCCGAACGGAGAAACACATGAAATTAATTACCGCAATCATCAAGCCCTTTAAGCTTGACGAAGTGCGCGAGGCTCTCTCAGAAGTGGGAGTTTCGGGCATCACCGTCACTGAAGTTAAAGGCTTTGGTCGTCAAAAAGGTCACACCGAGTTGTATCGCGGTGCTGAGTATGTAGTTGATTTTTTACCTAAAGTAAAAATTGAAGCTGCTGTTGAAGATGGCATTTTGGAGCGTGCGATTGAAGCAATTGAAAAATCAGCACGTACAGGCAAGATTGGCGATGGCAAGATTTTTGTCTCACCAGTTGAGCACGTCATTCGTATTCGTACCGGTGAAACCGGCGCGTCAGCACTTTAAAGAGAGGTTCAAAATGTTAACTTGGATGAAACGACTCGTAGCTGGTGGTGCTATGGCCTTGGCTATTGGCGCTACTGGTGTGATTGTTACTTCACCAGCGCATGCTGATGAAGTTAAAAAACCTGCAGTTACTGCTCCTGCCGCTACTCCAGCAGCTGCAGAACCTGCACCCGTACTTTGCTCTGAAAAGTGCAACAAGGGCGATACCGCTTGGATGTTAGTTTCTACAGCACTTGTGTTGTTGATGACGCTTCCTGGTTTGGCTTTGTTCTACGGTGGTTTGACACGTAGCAAAAACATTCTGTCAATCTGCATGCAATGTTTTATGGTCTTCTCTGTAATTACTGTGCTCTGGGCAATCTATGGCTACAGTTTTGCATTTACAGAAGGCGGGGCATTCATTGGTGGACTCGATCGCTTGTTCTTGGCTGGTATGAACCCAGACTCAGTCGCAGCAACCTTTAGTAAGGGTGTTGTGATTCCTGAGTATGTATTCATGGCTTTCCAAGCAGTGTTCGCAACCATCACTTGCTGCTTGATCATTGGTTCCTTTGCTGAGCGCGCTAAGTTCTCTGCAATCTTGGTATTCATGATCATTTGGTTCACATTCAGCTACTTGCCAATCGCTCACATGGTTTGGTTCTGGCCTGGTCCTGATGACATTAAAGATGCTGCATCACTCGAGGCAATTACTGCTCGTGCTGGTTGGTTATGGCAAAAAGATGTTCTCGACTTCGCTGGCGGTACTGTTGTTCACATCAATGCTGCGATCGCAGGCTTGGTTGGTTCATTCGTTATCGGTAAGCGTATTGGTTACGGCAAAGAAGCAATGAAGCCACATAACTTAGTTTATGTAATGACTGGTGCTGCACTCTTGTGGTTCGGTTGGTTTGGTTTCAATGCTGGTTCAGCACTCGAAGCAAACGGTAGCGCAGCATTGGCTTTCGTGAACACATATTTGGCTACTGCTGCTGCTGTATTGGGTTGGTCTGTTGCTGAGTGGGTTCTCAAAGGTAAGCCTTCCATGTTGGGCGCTGCTTCTGGTTGCGTAGCTGGCTTGGTTGCTATTACTCCTGCTGCTGGTTTCGTTGGCCCAATGGGTTCAATTGCAATCGGTGTATTTGCTGGTGTAATTTGCCTCTGGGGTGTTACTGGCCTCAAGAAAATCTTGGGCTCAGATGACAGCTTGGACGTATTCGGTGTACACGGCGTTGGTGGTATTTCTGGTGCCTTGTTGACCGGTGTATTTGCTGATCCAGCTTTGGGCGGTACAGGTGTTTGGGACTATGTAGCAAATGCTGTTGCTCCTGACTACTCTATTGCTAGCCAATTGTGGATTCAAGCTCAAGGCGTGATTACAACTGTAATCTGGTCTGGCGTCGTTTCTTTCATTGCCTTCAAATTGATCGATATCGTGATCGGTTTGCGTGTGAAGGAAGAAGAAGAGCGCGAAGGCTTGGATATCAGCTCACATGGTGAGTCTGCATACGAGTCTTAATCAGTAGATTTACCCCTCACTGGGCGGCCTTAGTGGGCTGCTCAGTTTTTAAGCGCGGAATCCTAGGATTCCGCGTCTTTCTTTTAAAAATCTTACAATGGTGGAATGGTTCCACATCTGATTACTGCCCTAAGCGGCCCTTTGCTCGAATTGGAGTCAAAGGTACTAGAAGCAACCCCGACGATTGAGCGTTGGTTCAGGCTCGAATGGCAGGAGCATACGCCGCCATTCTATTGCTCGGTTGATTTACGAAATTCTGGTTTTAAGTTGGCCCCGGTTGATACCAATTTATTTCCGGGCGGATTCAATAACTTATCTCCTCAAATGTTGCCGCTGGCCGTTCAGGCCGCAATGGCTGCGATTGAAAAAATCTGCCCAGAAGCAAAAAATTTATTACTCATCCCTGAGCGCCACACTCGCAATACTTTCTATTTGCAAAATATTGCACGCTTGTCTTCAATCTTGCGTCAGGCTGGACTTAACGTTCGCTTGGGTACTTTCTCTGAAGAAATTAAAAAGCCAACCTGGATTGAGTTGCCCGATGGTAATCGTTTATTGATGGAACCTTTGTCACGCTTAGGTCTGAAAAAACAGCGCTTGGGCTTAAAGGATTTTGATCCCTGCTCTATTTTGTTAAACAACGATTTATCTGCTGGCATTCCTCCAATCTTAGAAAATATCCATGAGCAATATCTCCTGCCTGGCTTACACGCTGGTTGGCATGTTCGTCGCAAATCTAATCACTTTGCTGCCTATGATGAAGTCGCTAAGAAATTTGCCAAGGTAGTAGATATTGATCCCTGGATGATTAATCCTTATTTCACTAGTTGTTCTGATGTCAATTTTCATGAGCGCAAAGGTGAAGATGAGCTTCAAGCAGCAGTAGAGCAGGTGCTCAAGAAGACTGCAAAAAAATATCGTGAGTACGGCATTAAAGAAAAGCCATATGTCGTTGTAAAGGCTGATGCGGGTACCTATGGCATGGGCGTGATGGTTGTAAATGATCCCTCTCAATTAAAGGGCTTGAATCGTAAAGACCGCAATAAGATGAGTGTTGTCAAGGAAGGCCTTGAAGTCAGCGACGTACTCATACAAGAAGGCGTGTATACCTTTGAGAAGGTGAATGAGGCAGTTGCTGAGCCAGTGGTTTATATGATTGATCGCTACGTTATTGGCGGCTTTTATCGCGTTCATACCGATCGTGGCCCAGATGAGAACCTCAATGCTCCTGGGATGCATTTTGTACCCTTAGCATTTGAACAAAACTCTATGCCAGATCTGGGTGCTAAGCCTGGTAGCGCACCACCAAACCGCTTCTATTTGTATGGTGTTGTGGCTCGCTTAGCTTTACTTGCCTCTTCTCTTGAGCTTGAGAGAACGGATCCAGACATGGAAGTAGCCTAATTTCAAGTGTTGATTACTCGCTAGAACAATATGGATCTTTTATTCATTGCCGACCCTCTTGAATCTTTCAAGATAAAAAAAGATTCCACTTTGGCGATGATGCGAGTTGCGCAAGAAGCAGGACATCGTCTGTGGTTTTGTCAGAGCTGCAATATTTTGTGGAAAGACAATCTTGTTGTTGCTGATTGCCGGTCTTTGCGAATTACCTTAGATTCTTCATCCTGGTTTGAGTTGGGTGAAATGGAATCAAAACCACTCCACTCTTTTTCTGCAGTACAGATGCGAACAGATCCACCGTTTGATATTGAATATCTCAATACAACCTGGATGCTGTCTGCGGCGAAGAGGCAGGGTGCCAAAGTATTTAATGATCCTGCAGCAGTCCGTGATCATTCAGAAAAACTGTCCATTACCGAATTTCCAGATTTGATTCCACCTACGCTGGTGACTCGTGAGTTGAGTGCGGTTGAGGAATTTCATCGCAAGCATAACGATATTGTGATTAAACCCCTTGATGGTATGGGGGGCATGGGCGTATTTCGAGTTGGTCCTGACGGCCTGAACCTTGCTAGCATTGTGGAAACCTTGGGTGAGAATGGCGCTCGTACTCTGATGGTTCAACGTTTTCTGCCTGAGATCGCTGATGGTGACAAGCGGGTTCTGTTGATAGGTGGTGAGGTTGTGCCATTTGCCTTGGCGCGTATTCCTCAGGGTAAAGAAATTCGCGGTAATTTGGCTGCTGGCGGAAAAGGTGTTGCAATGCCTTTAAGTGATGCTGAAAAGAGCATTGCTGAAAAACTGGCGCCTATCCTTTTCCAGCGCGGTTTATTTTTAGTTGGCCTAGATTTGATAGGTGGCTATCTCACAGAAATTAATGTCACTAGCCCAACTTGTTTTGTTGAAATCACCGACCAAAGTCAATTTGATGTTCCACAGTTTTGGTTAAAAGCGCTTGAAAGGGTATTGTCCTGATATGCCTGGAATCGTAATCGTTGCACATACCCCTGTTGCAAGCGCAATGCTGGGTTTTGTTGAGCATACTTTTGGTGAGTTGCCTGAGCGTGTAAGGGCGGTAGATATTCCGCCACATGAAGACACAAAGGCAAGCTTTGATCGCGTTTTAAAAGCGGCTTATGGTGTTAATACTGGCCATGGGGTACTTATTTTGACCGATGTCATGGGCGCTACACCTGCCAATGTGGCATCGAAGTTAGAAAGCTTGGGCCCCTTATCAGGACTGAATGCGCCGGTAATTGTTTTAGCGGGATTAAATCTGCCGATGCTCATGCGATGTATTTCTCATCGTGGCGAAAGCCTAGAAGAGTTAGCCAAAAAGGCTTTAGCAGGTGGACAGCAGGGAATTTTGCGTCTCGGCGCAAAGGTAGATCAAGAATAAAAGGAGTTTTTGCGTAATGCCAGTCGCTGAAATCGAGATCATTAATAAGTTGGGTCTTCATGCTAGGGCATCGGCTAAGTTGTCGCAATTAGCTGCCCAGTTTCCTTGTGAAATATTGTTGTCACGCAATGGGCGTCAAATTAATGCCAAGAGCATTATGGGTGTCATGATGTTGGCCGCAGGTATTGGTAGTACAGTCACCTTGGAAACCGTTGGTGAAAAAGCGGATGAAGCAATGACTGCGCTCACTGCATTAATTAATGATCGCTTCGGAGAGGGTGAGTAAGCATGACTTTTGCCTTGCACGGAATTCCAGTATCAAAAGGAATTGCTATCGGCAAGGCAGTACTGATTTCGCGCGCAGCATTAGAGGTCAGCCATTACTTAGTTGAGCCCGGTAAAGAAGAGGCGGAAGCCCAAAAATTATTAGATGCCTTCAATCAAGTTCGCTTAGAGCTCGAACAGTTGCGTTTGGGGTTGCCCAAGGATGCGCCTCAAGAGATGGCAGCATTCTTGGATGTGCACGGCATGATCTTGGCCGATCCAGCCCTAGCTGAAAAGCCAATCAAGTTAATTCGTACACAGCGTCTAAATGCTGCCTGGGCTTTAACTACCGAACTGAATGATCTCTTAGAGCAATTTGCTGAGATTGAAGATCCTTATTTAAAAGAGCGTGCCAATGATATTCGTCAGGTAGCAGAGCGCGTTATCAAGGCGCTAAATGCTCAAAAAGATGCGCTACATGAATCTGAGTTTTTGCCATCCAGTGAGATTGGCGTGGAATCAATCATTGTGGCCCACGATATTGCGCCTCATGACATGTTGCGTTTTAAAGAGCATGCTTTCACCGGTTTCGTTACCGACCTTGGAGGCAAAACATCTCATACAGCTATCGTAGCCCGTAGCATGGAAATTCCAGCGGTTGTGGGTGTGCGCCATGCTAGCGAAATGATTCGCCACGGTGATTGGTTAGTTCTCGATGGCGAACAAGGCGTAGTCGTAGTTGCACCTGATGAGCAGTTATTAGCAGAGTACCGAAAACTTCAAAGCCAAGCCTTAAAAGATGCTCGTAAGCTACAGCAGCTAAAGCATGCCAAAACAGAAACACTGGATCGAGTTGATATTGAACTTTTTGCCAATATTGAGTTACCAGAGGATGCGATTCAGGCCGTTAAATTGGGTGCGGTAGGTGTCGGTTTATTTCGTTCCGAGTTTTTGTTTATGGACCGCAAGCATGCCTTGCCGGATGAAGAGCAGCAATATCAGGAATACCGTCGCGTCATTGAATTGATGCATGGCTTACCAGTCAACATCAGAACTATCGACGTTGGGGCTGACAAGGCATTGGGTGCGAGCGGGAGCGATGTTTCTCAAACCGGTACATCTCCATTGGGTTTGCGGGCCATCCGTTGGTCTTTAACAGAGCCAGAAATTTTCTTAACGCAACTAAGAGCCATCTTGCGGGCTTCAGCTCACGGCCAAGCGCGGATCATGATTCCGATGCTGGCACATGCTAAGGAAATTGATGAAACTTTTCGCTTAATTGAAAAGGCAAAGCAGCAATTACTCCAGCGTGGACAATCTTTTAATCCCAATATTCAAGTGGGTGCGATGATTGAGATTCCAGCGGCAGCTTTAGTGCTACCTTTGTTTATCAATCGCTTTGATTACTTATCCATCGGTACGAATGATTTAATTCAATATACCCTGGCAATTGATCGAGCAGACCATGCTGTAGCTCATCTGTATGACCCTTTACATCCTGCTATTCTGAATCTCATCGCCAATATTATTGATCAAGCTAAACGTGCCAATGTTCCGGTAGCAGTCTGTGGTGAGATGGCCGGTGACCCTGCTTTAACCAAGTTGTTACTAGCGATGGGATTAACCGATTTCTCCATGCATTTCAGTCAACTCTTGTTGGTAAAACGTGAGATTCTTCAGGCTAATGTGGGAATGCTAAAAGCCCGATTCCCAAGGGTATTAAAAGCCTATGAGCCGGAGGCTCAAGCTAAAGCCTTAGAGCGTTTGCTGGCCTAAAAGCCTAATGGGGTTTGCCGCAGACCGGGCAATCAGGGTTGCGACTGATGCGAATCTGATCCACCTGCGTATTCCGCGCATCCCATAGCAGCATACGCCCCACCAAAGACTTCCCAAATCCAATCACCACCTGCAGCGCTTGTGCTGCCTGGATGCTGCCAATGATGCCCACTAATGGCGAGAAGATGCCCATACTGGCGCAGCTTATCTCCTCAAATGTTGCATCGGGAGAGAAAATACAGGCATAGCAGGGAGAGCTCGTATCGCGTGAATCAAAGACAGATGCTTGCCCATCGAAGCGTAGAGCCGATCCAGAAACAAGAGGCTTTTGATGTTTGACGCAACTTGCGTTAATGAGTTGGCGAGTTTGAAAGTTATCGGTACAGTCCAAAACAACATCGACGCTGGGCAATAGATCATCCAGCAATGATGTAGTCGCCTTTGCTTGAATTGTTTCAACTTGGATCGTGGGATTGAGTTGCTGCAAAAATTGTTTACCAGAGGCAACCTTACTTTTTCCAACAGTCCCCTCGGTATGCATGATTTGGCGCTGCAAGTTTGTCAGATCTACCTCATCATGATCAAGGAGGGTGATGTGCCCAACCCCAGCAGCTGCTATGTAGGGGGCAGCAGCACTGCCAAGGCCGCCAGCGCCAACAACTAAGACATGTGCGTTTAAGAGCTTCTCTTGACCTTCAACATCAATATCCTCAAGCAGTAAATGCCTTGAGTAGCGAAGGAGCTGAGCATCATTCATTTGCAGGTCAAGAGAAAGAAATTACTCAAGCTTGGATGAAGAGCGCTTCACTGGCTGACCGTTAATAAAGGCAACGGCTTGAGAGAGCATGAAGTCATCAGCACTACCGAGTTCAGTAGGTTTTTTGTTTTTCTCCTTCTCTTTTTCCTCAGGAGTTTTCTTGGCATTCTTTTCTTCAATACGCTGCATCTCTTCAAGGCGGCGCTGTTCACGATCCTTAATCAGCTTATCTTCTGCTGATTGTTTATTGCGTAAGTGTTTTTCACTATCAATTTCACGAGTGATCAGCACATCATCTGGATCGCCATCTTTATTTTGATCTACAGGAATATCTGGCTTGATCCCGAATGCCTGAATCGATTTACCACTAGGTGTGTAGTAATAGGCTGTGGTGATCTTGAGCGCAGAGTCATTGGTTAATGGGCGTACTGTTTGTACAGAACCTTTGCCAAAAGTAGTTTTACCAATAATGGTTGCGCGTTTGTAATCTTGCAGGGCGCCTGCAACGATTTCTGAGGCAGATGCTGAGTAGGCATTAACTAAAACTACCATTGGTAATTTTTTGAAGATTTCTGGAACACCCGCTAGAGGATCGCCGGGCTCACTAAGACGATACATCTCTGGTGAGGCATTAAATACTTGCTGTGAGTCAGGAGCTTGACCCTTAGTCGACACAATGACAGCATCTGCCGGCAAGAAAGCGGCAGCAACGCCAACTGCACCTTGAAGCAATCCACCACCATTATTGCGCAGATCAAGAATGATGCCTTTGAGTTTTGGATCTTGGTTGGCTAAATCAGTTAATTTTTTAGCTAAGTCAGGAACGGTGCGTTCCTGAAAGCTAGTAATTCGTACCCAGGCAATATCGTTATCCAAAACTTTGGCCTTAACAGATTGCACTTTGATTTCGGCGCGAGTGATTGTGACCGGGAAGCTGCGTTCTTCGCTCTTACGGTAAATAGTCAAAGTAATTTTGGTGCCAGGGGTGCCACGCATTGTGCGCACTGCTTTATCAAGAGACATGCCCCGCACAGGCTTATCGTCAAGACGTGTAATTAAGTCACCAGCCTGAAGACCAGCGCGTGCGGCTGGACTATCTTCAATCGGATTCAGCACTTTGACGACACCGTCTTCTGAGGTGATTTCAATTCCAAGGCCGGCAAACTTTCCAGAAGTTTGCTCTTGCATCTCTGCAAAATCTTTCTTATCCAAGAAAGTAGAGTGTGGATCAAGGCTGCTCACCATGCCTTTGACAGCATCGGTTAAGAGTTGCTTGTCTTCAATCGGCTCTACATATTCACGCTTGATTTGAGCGAAGACGTTTGAGAGAGTGCGCAGTTCATCCAGGGGAAGTTGCGTACCTTGTTGGGCTGTCGCTGAAAGCTGAATAGTGGCGGCTACACCAGCAATGAGGCCAATTGCAATCAGAGCAAAGTTCTTCAAAAATTGACGCATGTTTTTGTTTTAGTCCAAATAGAAATGTTGAATTGGTTTCAGGTTATCGTCTAGCTCGTATACAAGGGGGACGCCATTAGGAACATTGACTTCCATAATGGCTTCATCGGACATTTGATCCAAATACTTAATTAAGGAGCGAATGCTATTTCCATGTGCTACTAGCAATACGCGTTTGTTTGCTTTGAGTGCAGGAGCGATAGATTCATTCCAAAGAGGAAGAACTCGTTCAACATTGTCCTTAAGGCATTCACCAAGGGGAATGTCAGCGGCGCTTAATTTCGCATAGCGTTTGTCATTTTGAGGATTGCGCTCATCATGGGTTTCCAACAAGGGTGGGCGCACATCATATGAGCGACGCCAAATGTGAACTTGTTCATCGCCATATTTGTTAGCGGTCTCCGCTTTATTTAGGCCTGTGAGCGCGCCGTAATGACGTTCATTTAGTCTCCAGCTATGAACAACCGGAATCCACATGAGGTCCATGGCGTCTTGAACGTGCCAAAGGGTCTTAATAGCCCTTCGTAGAACGGAGGTGTAGGCCACATCAAATTCATAGCCTGCTTTTCGAAGGCTTTCACCAGCTGCGAGCGCTTGTTCTGCACCTTTAGGGGTTAAGTCGACATCCGCCCAGCCAGTAAAGCGGTTTTCAAGGTTCCAGGCGGATTCGCCATGACGAATAAGGACAAGTTGTTTCATAGAGCCATTCTATAATCTGGTGATGAACTTTCTCACGCAAATTGATAATTTAGCGCTTATCGCCCTTTTGGTTGTTTCAGGCGTAGCGCTCTTCCTCCCCACATTATCTACGCTTATTAGCGGGAAGGGGCTGTCTCCTACCGAGGCAACTATCTGGATTAACCGCCGTAAAGCCCATGTATTGGACCTTCGCGCAGAAGATGCCTACAAGGCAGGCCATTTGCCAGGATCAAAGTTGGCTAGCGCAGCTGGGGTGGTCGCGGCAATTGAGGCTCTAAAGTTGGATCGTAAGCGCCCACTAGTGTTGGTATGCGATACCGGATCCCATTCACGCAAGGCCTTGGCTGAAGTCAAAAAACTGGGCTTTGAAGAAGTTGGTGTTTTAGAGGGCGGAGTTCAGGCTTGGAAAGTCGCCGCTCTTCCATTAGTGAAGTAGGAGAAGTTAAATGCCTCAAGTAACAATGTATAGCACTCAAGTTTGTCCATACTGCGTAATGGCAGAGAAGTTGCTCCAGAAAAAAGGCGTCAATCATTTAGAAAAGATTTTGATTGATCGTGATCCAGCCCAGCGCGAAATCATGATGACAAGAACCGGTCGTCGCACCGTTCCGCAAATTTATATTGGTGAAACCCACGTTGGTGGCTACGATGATTTGGTTGCCTTGGACCGAGCTGGCAAGCTGGATCCTCTACTAGTTTGATAGATTAAAAACATAAAAGAAAGTTTGCAATGACTGAACAATCTTCTGCACCTAGCGCAGCAAATACTGAGTCCAAAGACCCTTCATTTCGCATTCAGCGTATCTACTTAAAGGACTTGTCCTTAGAGCAGCCTAATTCCCCCGAGATTTTTTTGGTAATAGCTGAGCCACAAGTCCAGATTGAGGTTGACGTTGCAGTTAAGCGTATTAGCGACGAACTCTTTGAGGTTGCCTTAAGCTCAACCATGACTGCGCGTGTAGAAGGAAAAGTACTTTTCTTGGTTGAGGCCAATCAAGCTGGTATTTTTGAATTTAACAATATTCCTGCTGAACAAGTTGATCCAATGTTGGGTATTACATGCCCAACTATTCTGTATCCATACTTGCGCTCAAATATGGCTGATGTCATTAGCCGTGCTGGCTTTCAGCCCATCCATTTAAATGAAATTAATTTTCATGGAATGTATGAGCACCGTTTGTTAGAGGCACAAAAATCTGCTGGCAACAATGCTGGCGATGCTGCAGATGAAAGCAAAATTATTCTTCCAAATTAAGCGCCATCAGCAAGGTCACATATTATGAAAGTGACCCTGCTTGGTGCTGGTGCCTGGGGGACAGCAATGGCCTCTCAAGCAGCACGTCAACTGCGTGAAGAAGATGTTTGTTTGTGGTCTCGCAGTCCGGAGCAACTGCAAGCCATTGGTAGTAGCGGTGAGAATCAAGCTTATCTGCCAGGCATTTCTTTGCCTAAAGGATTGCAGTTAGAGGCTGACTTTACTGCTGCAATTAAGAAATTACAGGCAGATGATCTTCTCGTGATTGCAACCCCAATGTCTGGGCTCTCAGAAACGATTGCTAATGTACTGAAGGTTGCTGATCAACCTCTCAATATTATCTGGTTATGCAAAGGCCTTGAGCCAACAACCGCTCTATTACCTCATCAAGTAGTTGAGCGCGAGGATAAGTTACATAGTCATGGTTTAAAACATGCTTATGGCGCTTTATCAGGCCCTAGTTTTGCGCATGAGGTTGGCGCAGGAATGCCGTGTGCATTGACTATTGCTAGCGCCTCACCGCACCTTTGCGAAATTGTTCAGGCTGCGTTTCATCATGGCAATATGCGCGTTTATTCAAATGATGATTTGATTGGTGTTGAATTAGGTGGTGCAGTTAAGAACGTTTTAGCGATTGCTGCAGGTATTGGTGATGGATTAAATTTAGGTTTAAATGCTCGCGCTGCAGTGTTAACACGCGGCCTTGCTGAAATGATGCGCCTAGTTAAAGCGGCAGGTGGTAAATCTGAAACGTGTATGGGTCTGACTGGTGCCGGTGATTTGATTCTGACGGCGACCGGAGATCTTTCTCGCAATCGACGTGTTGGCCTCGAATTGGCTGCAGGAAAGTCTCTGGATCAAATCTTAGCCAGCCTTGGCCATGTAGCAGAGGGTGTCTTATGCGCCGCCGCTGTGGGTGATCTCGCTAAGCGCTTGAATGTAGAAATGCCAATCACTGCAATGATGGGTGAGGTACTTGCAGGCAAGCTAACCCCCAAAGAGGGCTTAAAGAAACTGATGGGGCGCGATCCAAAGATCGAAGGTTAAGAGTAAGACTTTAGCTTTTACTTGCCGCCAAGCAATCCATTCTGGCGCCATGCTTCATAGACCACAATAGCCACTGTATTTGATAAGTTCAGACTTCGACTGTTGTCTTGCATGGCTAAGCGCATTTGATTTTCCTTTGGAATCGAGCTGCGCACTTCCTCTGTGATGCCTTTCGTTTCTGAGCCAAAAATAAAATAATCATTTGGCATATATGTGCCTTCATGAAACTTACCACTACCCTTTGTAGTTAAGGCAAAAAGATGTTGTGCATCAGGCCGCTCATTTTTTAGGAACTCTGACCAATTACCGTGAACTTGGATGCTTGCAAATTCGTGATAGTCCAATCCGGCGCGACGTAATTTAGCATCCTCCATTGGAAAGCCGAGAGGTTCAATGAGGTGTAGTTTTGCTCCCGTGTTTGCACACAAGCGAATGATGTTGCCTGTATTTGGGGGAATTTCTGGTTCAAATAAAACAATATTAAACATGCTGCATTTCCAACTTATTGAGGTGACCTGGTTGTTCTAAGTAAGACCCAGTTAATGACGAGCGATACACCTGATTCTTTGAGAATACGCGCAATTTCATTGAGTGTCGCACCAGTCGTCATCACATCGTCGAACACAATAACTGTTTTATTCTTCATAAGGCCTATGTATCGGTCATCAATATAAAACATTTCTCTGACGGCATCTTGTCGTGCGGTGAGGGTGCTACCAACCTGATGTTCGGCATGATGATGGCGCTTTAAAAGCCGCGGGAGTTTTTGAATGGGGGCACAATCAATCCTTCTCGCTAATTCCCAGCTTTGATTAAAGCCGCGGGTATGTAACTTTTCTTGACTGAGTGGTACGGGGATCAGGTACCCTACTTCATTGAAATCTAATGGATTGGCGATAACTTTATTCCAGGCTCTTGCAAGCCCATGCGCACATGCAATGCGCTTTTGGTATTTCAGTTGATGCAATGCGTCTTGCAAAATGCCATCGTATCGATCAAGACAATATGTCTTATCAAAAAATGGCTCGCTCTTGGTGCAATGATCGCAGCGTTTGCTGGGTAGCTCTGAACTGTGAAGTGGAGTTCCGCATTGGAAACAGCATTCATAGTTAATGAGGCTATTCCAATGTAGGTTTTCCAGGCAAGCATGGCAAATCGTTTCTGTTTGAAACTGCTGGCAAGAAATGCAAGCAGTGGGTAAGATTTGCCCGCCAATAGACTGAACAGTTTTCTCTAGAAATCGCATGGGGCGCTGAGTATACTGAGCCAATGACCCAGCCGATCAGATGGTTACAGGATGAAATTGCAACTCGCATGTTGCAAAAACTCGATATCGTCAAATTAATAGCCAAGGATGTTTTGGTAGTCCCCGATTTTCCTGGGGAGCATCTCGCAATTCTTGCAAAGCGTTTTCCTAACGCCTACATTCATAGCGTTACCGAGGAGGGTGCATCCTGTTTTCAGATATGGCGTAGAAAAGCAATCGCTAATTGGCGTTCCTTATTTCGTCCGGTTAAAACGAATGCTTTGCAGGATTATTTGCAGACCGGTAGATTTAATCTTCCTGATAATTCTGTTGATTTGGTATTCAGCGTTCTCTTATTGCAGGATTTGGCAGATCCAAAGCATTTCTTGCAGGAGTGTCGGCGCGTCCTTCGTGAGGGCGGTCTGATTGCATTTAGCTACTTGGGGCCAGATACGGGTAAAGAGCTACGTGACCTTCAGATTTCACCAATTCAGCTGAAAAATTTATTAAGCCCTTGGGATATGCACGATATGGGTGATGCCCTAGTAGCAGAGCGTTTTTCAGATCCCGTGATGGATATGGAATATTTGACTCTGGATTATGAGAAGCCAGCGCTTTTAATGGCGGATATTCAGGCGCTGCAATTGGCAAATATCGCGACTACAAGCAACAATGAAATTACTAATTTGCCCCAAAAACTCACCTTAGAGGTGGTTTATGGCCATGCTTGGGCAATTGGAAAGCACCTTGCGAAGACCAAGGACCATGTTGCGTATATCGATCCAAATCAAATTGGACGCAAGACTAGGTCAGATCCTGCTTAAGTGTAAGTACTTACTATCATTTAAACCACGGCAAAGATTGGATGAGACTGCGTTATCCCAGTTTGTTGTTGTGCCTAATTAACCCTATAATCACCGCTGGATGTATTGGCTTGAGACCGCATTTTGGGCATTTTGTGGCGCTTTTTGCTGCTTTGCTCACGACAATAAACAGAGAATAAGATGAATTTATTTGGAAAAGTCACTAGGGCTTCGCTCTATTTAGTAGCAGCCTTCGGCACTGCTTTTGCACACGCAGCCGAGAATATGCCTGGCGGCCCAGCTGTAAATCAGCTGAATTTTGCTGCTCCTGCAACCAAAATCATGCAAGAAATCCACTGGTTGCATTGGATGATGTTGGGCATTTGCGCATTGATTTTTGTAGGCGTTTTTGGCGTAATGTTCTACTCAATTTTGAAGCACCGTAAATCACTTGGCCATAAATCAGCCTCATTCCATGAGAGCACTTTGGTTGAAATTGTTTGGACCGTAGTTCCATTGCTCATCGTGATCGGTATGGCATTGCCAGCAACTAAAACTGTTGTAGCAATGAAAGACACCACTAACTCTGACATCACTATTAAGACTACTGGTTATCAGTGGAAGTGGGGCTATGACTACATTAAAGGTGAGGGCGAAGGTATTAGCTTCTTATCTACACTCTCTACACCACGCACACAAGTAAATAATTTAGAGCCTAAGTCCCCGACTTACCTCATGGAAGTTGATAACGAACTCGTTGTGCCAGTTGGTAAAAAGATCCGTTTGATCACTACGGCAAATGACGTAATCCACTCTTGGACCATTCCAGCGTTTGGCGTAAAGCAAGATGCGATTCCGGGCTTTGTTCGTGATACTTGGTTTAAGGCTGAAAAGATTGGTACATTCCGCGGTCAGTGTTCTGAGTTGTGCGGTGCTGAGCACGCCTTCATGCCGATTGTTGTCAAAGTCGTTTCACAGGAAGATTACAGCGCCTGGGTTGCAGAGAAGAAGAAAGAAATGTCTGCATCCTCTGATGATCCTTCCAAGATTTATACCTTGGATGAGCAAAAAGAGCGCGGTGCAAAAGTCTATGCGGCGAACTGTGCGGCTTGCCACCAACCTAATGGTAAAGGTGCGGGTGCTTTCCCAGCGTTGGATGGCAGCAAAGTCGTGAATGGTCCTAAAGCAGGCCAGTTCAATATTTTGCTTAACGGTAAAAACGTAATGCCGAAATGGGGTGGGGTACTTTCTGATGGCGATATCGCTGCAGTCATTACCTATACCCGTAATTCATGGGGTAACAAAACGGGCGAAGTGATTCAAACCCAAGAAATTATTACCGCACACGGCGGCCAGTAATCCATTAATTAATTTAGATAAAACGAAACCGGAGTAATCCATGAGCACAGTCTCCACTACCCACGATCACGCACACGACCACGCGCATGATGATCACACGCCACATGGTTGGCGTCGTTGGTTGTTCGCTACCAACCATAAAGACATCGGTACGATGTATTTGATGTTCTCGTTTATCAGCTTGTTAGCTGGTGGGACGATGGCGCTAGGTATTCGCTTGGAATTGTTCCAGCCTGGTTTGCAATTCTTCCGTCCTGAGTTTTTTAATCAGCTCACTACCATGCACGGTTTAGTGATGGTGTTTGGCGCGATCATGCCGGCTTTCGTTGGTTTTGCTAACTGGATGATTCCAGTGCAAATCGGCGCATCCGATATGGCATTTGCTCGTATGAATAACTTTAGCTTTTGGATTCTGCCAGTCGCTGCAACTTTGCTCTTGAGCTCATTCTTAGCTCCTGGTGGTGCACCAGCAGGTGGTTGGACTATTTATGCTCCACTCACTTCGCAAATGGGCCCTGGCTTAGACATGGCTATTTTCGCTCTCCATTTATTGGGTGCTTCATCCATCATGGGTTCGATCAATATCATCGTCACCATCTTGAATATGCGTGCTCCTGGCATGACGCTGATGAAGATGCCAATGTTCTGCTGGACTTGGTTGATCACTGCTTACTTGTTGATTGCTGTGATGCCTGTATTAGCCGGTGCAATCACTATGGTGTTGACTGATCGCCATTTCGGCACATCATTCTTCTCTGCAGTGGGCGGTGGTGACCCAGTGATGTTCCAGCACATTTTCTGGTTCTTTGGCCACCCAGAGGTTTACATCATGATTCTTCCAGCGTTTGGAATCGTGAGTGAAATTGTTCCTGCCTTCTCCAGAAAAACCTTGTTTGGTTACAGCTCCATGGTTTATGCAACATCGTCTATCGCGATCTTGTCATTCATCGTTTGGGCTCACCACATGTTTGCAACTGGTATGCCGGTAACAGGCCAGTTGTTCTTTATGTACGCAACCATGTTGATCGCTGTTCCTACGGGTGTGAAAATTTTCAACTGGGTTGCAACAATGTGGAAAGGGTCTATGACCTTTGAAACACCCATGTTGTGGGCGGTCGGCTTTATTTTCGTATTCACAATGGGCGGCTTTACTGGCTTGATTTTGGCGATGGCGCCAATTGATATCGGTTTACAAGATACCTATTACGTTGTTGCTCACTTCCACTATGTGTTAGTAGCAGGTTCATTGTTTGCAATGTTTGCAGGCTTCTACTACTGGTGTCCTAAGTGGACAGGCCGTATGGCAAATGAAACTCGCGGCAAGATCCACTTCTGGACTTCCATGATTTTCTTTAACATCACCTTCTTCCCAATGCACTTCTTGGGTCTTGCAGGTATGCCACGTCGCTATGCTGACTACCCAACTCAGTTTGCTGACTTCAACATGATTGCTTCTATTGGCGCACTTGGTTTTGGTTTATCCCAGGTGTTCTTCTTGTTCTGCGTAGCATTGCCTGCATACCGTGGCCATGGTGAGAAAGCTCCGGCCAAGCCATGGGATGGCGCCAAAGGTTTAGAGTGGACTTTGCCTTCACCAGCCCCACACCATACTTTTGAAACTCCTCCAAATGCGGAGCAGTTGCGTGAAGCAGGAATTTAATACGCCCTCTAAAGATGCCCTAGCTGCGAATAATCGCCGCTTGGGGCTGATTCTTTTGAGCATTGCCGTAGTGTTCTTTATTGGCATTGTGATGAAGTGGAGCGTTTTGGGTTAATCCCGCCTTGCCAACATGACAGTTACTCATTCTGCTAACCGCCAAATTTTATTGAAGCTTTTGATTGCTTCAGTAATGATGTTTGGTTTTGGTTATGCATTGGTGCCGATGTATCAAGCCTTATGTAAGGCAACAGGCATTAATGTTGTGACCAGTAAGAATGATTACGGCGTGCGGGCTTTTAGTGCTAATAGAGTTGGTAATACTCAGGTTGATTACTCTCGTAAAGTAACCATTGAATTTGATTCCAATAGCCGTGGCCCGTTTACTTTTAAGCCAGTAAAAAACTTCTTGGAAGTGCATCCTGGTGAGATGACTGAGATTGTGTATGAAGTGACCAATAATTTGGATCGCTCAGTAGATGCTCAGGCGATTCCGAGTTATGCCCCGAAGAGTGCGACTGAGTTTTTTACGAAGTTAGAGTGTTTTTGTTTTCAACAGCAGACTCTGGCTGCTCATGAAATGAAAAAGATGCCGGTTGTTTTTGTCATTGATGCAGGTTTGCCGCAAGATGTGAAAACAATCACTTTGTCATATACCTTCTTTGAGTTAGGAGTTGGCGTTCCACCAGCTGGATCAACGACTCCTAAATCCAAAGGGGTGTGATGGAGAAAAAGAGAAGTTCTTTTATGCAGTCTATGAAAGCCGTGATGTGGGGTTTTTTAGGAGTGCGTAAGAAGTCTGGTTTGCAGGAAGATGTTGCTACATTAAGTTTCGTTCACATTATCATTGCGGGTGTTGTTGGTGCCTTGATTTTTATGGGTATCTTGCTCGTGATAGTGAAAGCAGTTGTATCCCATTGATTATTTTTTGATTGAATAGAGAGAATAAGATGTCATCCAATTCAACCCCTTACTATTTCGTCCCTGGACTATCTAGACATCCTGCCATGGCGGCCGCTGGCTTAATTGCCTTTGGCTACGGCATGACCGGCTGGGTCAACCATACTTCTTGGGGTGGATCTCTAGCGCTAGTTGGCGTGGCATGGATCCTGTTTGTTCTTTACAACTGGTTTGGCGATACGATTGCTGAATCTAACTCCGGCAAGAATGGTCTAAACGTTGATATTTCTTATCGTTGGTCGATGGCATGGTTCATCTTCTCTGAGATCATGTTCTTTGGTGCATTCTTTGCAGCTCTTTTCTATGCGCGCAATATTGCAATGCCTTGGATGGGCGACGTTGAGAGCAAATTGCTTTGGCCTGATTTCCAAGCAGTTTGGCCTAATGATGGTCCTGCTGGTTTGGTTGAGAAATTCACCACCATGGGTCCTTGGCCAATCCCAACACTCAATACCTTCTTATTGCTCAGTTCTGGTGTGACGATTACTTATGCTCACCATGCATTAGTTGAGAACCATATGAAGAAAGCCATCTACGGATTGGCTGCCACTGTTACCTTAGGCTTTATCTTCTTGTGCTTCCAGATGTTTGAGTACTACCATGCTTACCATGAGCTGAACCTCAAACTCACCTCGGGTATCTATGGCTCAACCTTCTTCATGTTGACGGGTTTCCACGGCTTCCACGTTTTCCTGGGCGGCACGATGTTGGCGATTGTTTTGCGTCGTATGATTCGCGGTGACTTTACTGCTGAGCATCACTTCGCCTTTGAGGGTGCGGCCTGGTACTGGCACTTCGTTGACGTTGTCTGGCTCGGTTTGTACATCGCTGTTTACTGGATGTAAGCAAGATAAAAAATCGGGGCTTTAAAGCCCCGATTCGTTTTTAGTTGTCTGTTCTTTGGATGAACTTTTAGTTAGTTCCAACCTTGATGCCGGTAGCTTCAATCAGACCAAAGTGATAGGCGACTAGGATGCCCATAAAGAGCACTAGAGACAGACCAATGCGTAGCATTAAAGAGCGGACCATTCTGGAGCTATTGCCCCGATCCTTCATCATGAAGTAGAGGGCCGAACCTAGGCTGGCAACAATCATCAGCAGAACAACCGGAATAATCCACTTCATTTCATATCCTTATCTTGAAATCTTCACATCATCTCTTTAGCACTCTCATAGCAAAGCGCGCAGTTGCTACTTTATCAGCCTTGCTTGTGATTGCGATTGGCTGTGGAGCTGGTGTTTGGCAGTTAAGAAGAGCTGAAACCAAAATTGCTCTAGCGGCTAATTTAGCTGCTAGACAACAAATGCCCATTTTGAGTGCCAATGCTGGCCCATGGACCTTAGAAGAGGCTGGCGAGCGTCGTATGACAGCACGTGGACGTTATATCCCCGAGGCGGCAATCTGGTTGGATAACCGACCTAGACCGATTCCTGCTGGTGGGGCTGGTAATGCCGCACAAGCAGGCTTTTTTGTGATGATGCCCTTCAGGCTGGAGGGTGGGAATGAGGTGCTTTGGGTAAACCGAGGGTGGGCTCCACGAAATAATGAGAGTCGTGAATCTTTGCCTCCGATTGAGACGCCGACAGGCTTGATTAGTATTGAGGGATTAGTGTTCGCTCATCCTGGCAAAGTTTATGCATTGGGTTCAGAGAAGAGCGATATAGATCCGAATAAACCTCGGATTGCCCAAAACTTTGATTTAGAGCGGGAGGGATTACTACATGGTTGGTCACAAGCCCCCTTTATTTTGCGTTTAGAGGAGATGGGGGTTGCTGATGGCCTACTGCGAGAGTGGGCGCCCCTGACAACGGGAGTCGATCGCCATTATGCTTATGCATTCCAGTGGTTTGCTTTAGCGTTTGCTGGTTTCTTATTTTGGTTAATCAGTGGTTTGCGCCAATATTGGCGAAGTAATGTAGCGAGGGGTCAAGGTGAGTGATAAAGAGTTATTAATACCAGCATCGCAGATGGATTCATCTGCAATCAATGCGCGAACTCGTCGTGGCCGTATACAAATGCTACTCTTGCTACTGGCCTGTGCTGCCCCAGTACTCGCTTCCTACTTTGCTTATTACGTGATTAAGCCAGAGGGTGGGAAAACCAATTTCGGCACTTTAGTTCATCCTGCTCAAGCTGCAAACAATGCTTGGTTTGATGTTCCGCTACAAGGCAAATGGACCCTCTTGCTTGCTCGTCCTGCAGGCGAGTGCCAGGTTAAAGATCGGAAATGTATTGAAGCGCTATTTTTAATGCGTCAAGTGAAAGTTGCCGTTGGTAGAGAGAGCGGTCGAGTGCAATTGTTGTGGGTCAATATGGATGGAAAGCCAGTAGATCCAGAAGTTGCTAAGGCCTACGACGAACAGGTTGCTGGTATTAAGGTAGTTACACTGCCTACGAATCCAAAGTTGCGCGCAGAGTTTTTATCTTGGCTCAATCAAGAGAGTGCCGGAGAGCAAATTCAATTAGTGGATCCAAGCCCCGCAAAAATGATGCTTATTCCAGCGACCAATTCTCCAAAAGAGTTTGCTGCCATTAAAAAAGATTTAGAAAAGCTCTTGCGCCTTAACCACAAAGGCGAAAGTCTTTAATGTCTAGTTTTGTTTTATTCCTAGAATTGGCAGCAATTGCGATCGTTTTTGCAGGCTTGCCATTGGCATATTTGTGGACAAGACCCGCTTATAGTTTTTTCCAGAAGCTCAATTGGGTTTTAGTCTTTATGACATTCGACCTGATTGTATTTGGTGCCTTTACTCGCTTGACTGACTCTGGCCTGGGTTGTCCCGATTGGCCTGGTTGTTATGGTGTTTCTAATCCGTTTCATGCGCTTGGAGATATTCGCCAGGCTGAGAGTGCCTTGCCTACAGGGCCTGTAACTGTCATGAAGGCATGGATTGAAATGATTCATCGCTATCTCGCAATGACAGTTGGTACGCTCATTGTGGTTCAAGTAGCGTTGGCATTTAGCAAGATAAAAGTGTTGGGTAAGTCCGTATTGTTTGGAAGTCTCGGGCTCTTCTTCCTAGTTTGTTTACAGGGTGCATTTGGTGCTTGGACAGTAACCCTAAAATTGCAGCCGATTATTGTCACCACCCATTTGATCTTGGCTTTGGTTTTATTGGCTTGTTTAACTGCTTATGCTCAACAGACTTGGGAAGATCCATCTTCTACAGTCAGAGTAATGCGCATTCGTCCTTTACCAGCAAGCTTAGTATTAATAGCCTTCATGACGCTGTTCATTCAAGTCTTTTTAGGTGCTTGGGTTAGTACAAATTATGCAGTGTTGGCGTGTCCTGATTTCCCGACGTGTCTTGGCGCAGCTTGGCCAGAAACCAATTGGGCTGAAGGCTTTACCTTATGGCGTCAATTGGGTCTTAATGCCCAGGGAGAGTTTATTTCTCCTGTGGCGCTACAAACCATTCATTGGGCGCATCGCCTCTTTGCAGTGTTCCTCATTCTGGTTCTAGGAACTCTAGGCTGGAAAGCATTTGAGGTGGCAACTCCCGCAATACCCGGCCTTAAACGCTTTGCCAGACTATTATTCAGTTTGCTTGCCTTGCAGCTTGTTACTGGCATATCGAATGTAGTTTTTCAGTGGCCCTTACTTGCTGCTCTATTACACACCGCAGGGTCAGCCGCTTTAGTATTCTGTTTGGTCAGATTAAGTTACTGGACTTCTTGGAAGTCATTATGAGCACATCAAAAACATCTACTCCTGCAGCGATGCCACGTTGGCGTCAGTACTGGGTCCTTACTAAACCAAGGGTGACGCAGCTCGCCGTTTTCTGCGCGGTAATTGGCATGTTCTTGGCCACGCCAGGGATGGTTCCTTATTCCATTCTCATTGGTGGAATTGTTGGTATTTGGTTATTGGCAGGTGCAGCCTTTGCTGTGAACTGTTTAATTGAGCAAGCTGTTGATGCCAAGATGAAACGCACTTCTTGGCGCCCCTCTGCAACAGGCGAAGTGACCCCAGTTCATATTATTGTTTTCTCTATCATTCTTGGTTCTTTGGGGATGATTGTTTTATGGAATTTTTGTAACCCACTGACAATGTGGCTCACGCTCGCTACTTTCGTTGGTTATGCGGTGATCTACACATGGCTACTCAAGCCTGCCACCCCCCAGAACATCGTGATTGGCGGTCTGTCAGGAGCGATGCCGCCAGCACTGGGTTGGGCTGCTGTGACCAATACGCTTTCTGCTGAAGCCTGGCTTTTGGTTTTGATTATTTTTGTTTGGACACCACCCCATTTTTGGGCTTTAGCCTTATACCGTCGCGATGATTATGTGCAATCCGGTTTGCCGATGCTGCCAGTAACCCATGGTGAACGCTTTACTCTGCTTAATATTTTGCTGTACACGCTCATTTTGATTGCAGCAACATTGTTGCCTTATATCTATGGCATGAGTGGTCTGGTTTATTTGGTATCAGCGATTATTCTGGGCTTGATGTTCTTGGCATATGTAATCGCACTATTTATTAACTATAGTGATGAGTTAGCCAAGAAGACATTCCGCTTTTCTATTACCTATTTGTCATTGCTGTTTGCAGCGTTGCTCATAGATCATTACTTTCTTTGAAATGAAAATGACCTTCTTACGTAATATCTGTATCGTCGCCTTTCTAATGGCGATGTCGGCCTGTAGCCCAAAGCTAGACTTTAAAAATATCGACATTACAGGTAGCACTTCATTTGGCAAGGATTTCAGCTTGTTAGATCCTGATGGCAAGGTAAGGACGCTCGCCGACTTTAAGGGCAAAGTAGTAGTGATGTTCTTTGGCTACACCCAGTGCCCCGATATTTGCCCGACGACCTTAACTGAGATGCAGCAGGTCATGGCGCTATTGGGTCCTCAATCAGATAAGGTACAAGTATTGTTTGTGACCGTCGATCCTGAGCGTGATACCGCAGCTATTCTTAAGCAATACGTTCCGTCCTTTGATACGCGTTTCTTAGGCTTGCGTCCAGCAGACGATGCGGCGCTAGAAAAAGTGACCAAAGACTTCAAGATTTATTACAAGAAAGTACCCGGTAGTAGCCCGGGTTCCTACACCATCGACCATACAGCTGGTAGCTACGCATTTGATCCCGAGGGACATTTGCGTCTTTATATCAAACATGCTCAAGGTCCTGAGACCTTGGCGCATGACTTGAAAGAACTTTTAAAGTAAGAGCTAGAGAGGAGCGGCTTGATTAAGCCGCTTCAGCTTGCAACATACCGCGCATTTTTTTGAGAGCTGCTGTCTCAATTTGACGTACGCGCTCTGCAGAGATGCCATATTCAGCGGCCAGATCATGCAAAGTCTTGGTGCCATTACCATCAGCATCCATTGCTAACCAACGTGACTGAACAATATTGCGACTACGCTCATCCAGAGCCATCAAGGCTTGATCTAGCTTCGGGCCTTGTAGTGAGTCTGCTTGTGCACTAGCGATACGCTCTGTAGGTTCTTGACTGCTGTCAGCGAGCCATTGAATTGGGGCGTACGCAGTTTCTTCATCGCTATCATCGCCTTCAAGCGCAATATCGCCACCAGCGAGGCGCATTTCCATTTCTTTAACATCGGAACCTTTGACATCAAGTGCTTTAGCTAAGGCATCCACTTCACCTGGAGTAAGTGCACTTAAGGTGGGTTTGTTGCTACGCAAGTTAAAGAATAATTTGCGTTGTGCTTTGGTGGTTGCTACTTTCACTAAGCGCCAATTTTTCAGAATGTACTCATGAATTTCTGCTTTGATCCAGTGAATAGCATAAGACACTAAGCGTGCACCATTATTAGGGTCATAGCGTTTCACGGCCTTCATCAAGCCAATATTGCCTTCTTGAATGAGGTCAGCGTGTGGAATACCATAACCAAGATATTGACGCGCAACAGAAACAACGAGGCGTAAATGGGAGAGCACTAAGGTTTTAGCGGCTTCAACATTTTCAGTGCGACGAAATTCCTGCGCAAGATGTAGCTCTTCTGCAGCACTAAGCATGGGTACGCGATTCACGTACGCAATATACGAATCAAGAGTGCCAACCCCAAGGGATGGCAGCATTGGAAATGCGGACGCCGCTGCAGCCTGCGCTACAGGCAGCCTTTGCATATTCGGTTTGTCAGATTTCTTTTGAACCATTTTTTAAATAATGATGAGGTGTTGATAGAGTTCTATTTTAGCACTCTTGTCAAGAGAGTGCTAATGGTTTATTTGGATTGTAAGTTATTGAATTAATTGAATAATTCAGAGGAATATTGCCCGGCTGTAAAGGGGGCTAAATCGTCAATTCCCTCGCCCTTACCTAGCGCTAGAACAGCTGGTTTAGGGCCATCTTTAAGGGTATGGGCTAAGGCGCAGATAACACCTCCCTTAGCAGTCCCATCTAGCTTGGTAACGATAATTCCAGTCAGGCCCAGAGCCATGTGAAAGGCCTTCACTTGGCTTAAACCATTTTGTCCTGTGTTGCCATCTAAAACCAATAGTGTGTGATGAGGCGCTCCAGGAAGTGCTTTGCCAATTACACGCTTGACCTTCTTGAGCTCTTCCATGAGGTGGTCTTGAGTAGCAAGACGACCTGCAGTATCAATGATCAAAATATCACTTTTGCGGGAGATGGCAGAGTGAATTGCATCATGAGCTACGGCTGCAGCATCGCCACCTTCTTGGGTGATGACGTCCACTTGATTGCGACCGCCCCATTCTTGTAGCTGGTTGCGCGCAGCTGCCCTAAAGGTATCCCCTGCGGCTAGGAGAACGGACTTACCTTGGGATTGAAAAATTCTACAAAGCTTACCAATGGTGGTGGTTTTCCCTGCACCGTTGACGCCAACAACCAGCCACACTTCAGGGATATTCTCTTTAGACCCTGTAAATAGTGGGTTAGGGGATGGCTCAAGCACTGTTAATAAGGTAGCAACCTCTTGAATCAGAAGGGCTTGTAGTTCTTCAGGGCTTGAAGCCTTTTCGGATTTCGCCGCTTTACGTAGTTTGCTAATCAAATCCTCAGTCGTAGGCAATCCCACATCACTCTGAATGAGCGACTCTTCTAAGGCATCAAACCAAGCATCATCAGTCTTGCTTGATTTAAATAGAGATCCAAGGGTTTTACGTAGGCCGAACATAATCGATACAATTTAATCCTTGCATCTTATCAATTAAATTCTTGGGATATGGTGATTTAGCAGATGCGCTTCAATTTACTCCGAATTACCTTCATATTTTTGATATTTACTCAATTGTCTTGCGCTATGGCTAAAGACCATGAGGATACCCGTGAATACCAGCTGAGCAACGGCCTTAAGCTGATTGTGAGAGAGGATCATCGCGCACCAACCGTGGCCCATATGGTGTGGTACCGAGCTGGCTCAATGGATGAGGTCAATGGCCGTACTGGCTTGGCACACGTTTTGGAGCACATGATGTTTAAGGGCACCGACAAGGTGAAGGCTGGAGAGTTTTCTCGCTTGGTTGCAGCCTTAGGTGGGCGCGAAAATGCATTTACGAATCGTGACTACACGGCGTATTTTCAGCAAGTTGAGAAATCCAAATTAGACGAAGTGATTAAGCTTGAAGCAGATCGCATGTCCAATCTGAATTTTGACGACTCAGAGTTTTTAAAAGAAATCCAGGTAGTGATGGAGGAGCGTCGTCTTCGTACGGAAGATAACCCGAGCAGCCTCCTGAATGAATCCCTTATGGCCACCGCCTACATGAGCTCTCCCTATCGCTATCCAGTAGTGGGCTGGATGAATGATTTGCAGAATATGAAAGCAAACGATGCGAGGGATTGGTATCGCAGTTGGTATAAACCAAATAATGCAACGGTAGTTATTACAGGCGACGTTGATGCTAAGCAGGTCTTGGCTGCAGTCGAAAAGTATTATGGATCCATTCCCGCTCAGGAATTGCCAGTTCGTAAACCGCAGATTGAGCCACCTCAAAAAGGAATAAAACAGGTTCAAGTCAAAGCGCCTGCAGATAGTGCGCAATTGACTATGGCTTGGAAAGTTCCACGCCTAGAGGTTGGTAAGTTGGATGACCCAGAGCCCTATGCCTTAGAGCTCCTCACTTCTGTTTTAGATGGTTATGACAATGCGCGCTTGAACCGAGTTTTGGTCAAACAAGAGAAGGTAGTGAATGATGTTGGCGTTGGTTACGACATGATTTCTCGTGGTCCAGAATTATTTGAGATTGCTGCGACTATGGCCAAAGGGAAAACAGTTGCGCAGGCGCAGGTCAGTATTCGAAAAGCATTAGATGAGCTAAAGCAAAAAGGAATCCTCGATTCTGAGTTGAAGCGCATTAAGGTGCGGATTCTGTCAGAGCAAATTTATAAACGTGATTCCATCTTCGGTCAGGCTATGGAAATTGGCAGTACTGAGATGGCAGGTTTTTCCTGGCGAGATATCGACTATATGTTAGAGAAAATGCAAACGATTACTCCAGAGCAAGTTCAAGCGGTAGCTCAAAAGTATTTAGTGGATGAAGGTTTAACGATGGCGGTGTTAGATCCACAAGCACGTCAATCTGTAGCGAAGGAGGGCAAACGATGAAAGCCTTCAATCAAATGATCTTAGGCTGTCTTTTAGCTTTCGGTGTAATTACTAGTGCACAAGCAATTCTTACCATTGAAAAACTCGAAAATTACAAAGGGGCTAAAGCATATTTAGTGCAAACCAAAGCGTTGCCGATGGTGGATATTGAGGTGAGCATTGATGCTGGTGATCGTTATGACCCAGTGGGTAAGAGTGGTTTGGCAGACATGACCGCAACCCTAATGAATTATGGTGTGCAGGACGATAAGAGGATGCTAAGTGAGGCCCAAATCGCTGATGAGATCGCTGATTTAGGCGCCAGTATTGGTCTCTCAGTTGGTGGTGAGCGCGCTATTTTGCGTATTCGTAGCCTTAGTAGAAAAGATTTGCGTGATCGAGCAGTGCAATTGGCATCAGCAATGTTAGCTGCGCCTACTTATGACCCCAATATTGTTCGTCGCGAAAAGCAAAGAACAATCACTAGCTTGCTTGAGGCAGAAACAAAACCCGAATATGTATTAGATCGCCGTTTTAAAAAAATGGTTTATGGCACCTACCCTTTGGCAGATTCTCCATCCGTTAAGTCTGTAGGCGCAATTACTCCTACAGACTTAGTTCAATTCCATAAACAGTTTTATCGTACCGATCGAATGATCGTCAGTATTGTTGGGGATGTAGATCAAGCTGAAGCAAATGAAATTATTCATGCCTTATTAAAAAGAATTCCCCAATCGGGCCCTTTTATTGCACCTTTGCCAGAATTTCAACGTTCTCCAGTAGAGCCATTGGCGCAACGTGAAGTTCAGATCCCCTTTGACTCTCAGCAGGCCCATATCGCTATGGGTATGACGGCTGTGGCACGTAATAACCCTGATTATTTTCCTTTGTTGGTAGGTAATTATGTTTTGGGCGGCGGCGGGTTCGTCTCGCGTCTGATGAATGAGGTTCGAGAGAAGCGTGGCCTCGCCTATAGTGTGTCTAGTTATTTTGCTCCAGGCAAAGATACGGGAATCTTTCAGGCGGGCCTGCAAACTAAGAATGATCAATCTTCTGTAGCACTGCAGGTGATGAGCGATACGATTGCGAAGTTCATTGCAGATGGGCCGACTACTTCTGAGCTTGTTGCGGCTAAAGCAAATCTAGTGAATGGCTACCCCCTGCGAATTGATAACAATCGTAAATTATTGGATAACGTTTCCTCAATCGCCTGGAATGATTTACCGCTCGACACGATGGAAGTTTGGACTAAGCAAGTGGAGGCAGTGACTTTAGATCAAGTGAAATCTGCCTTCGAAAAATATCTTGCGATGGACCGCATGAAGATCGTAGTTTTAGGGGCTCAAAATAAATAAACCGAAGACTCTCAAGGCGGAGCCGCCTAAGAAGGTTCGCATTATTGGCGGCACCTGGAGAAGTCGCTTATTAACAGTGATCGATTTACACGGTCTTCGACCTACGACTGATCGTATTCGGGAAACTTTGTTCAACTGGCTTGGTCAAGACTTAAGTGGTTTACGTTGCCTGGATCTGTTTGCTGGAACAGGCGCACTAGGATTTGAGGCTGCCTCTCGCGGTGCGAGTTTGGTTGTCCTGCTCGAAAAAGATAAAAAAGCCCATGCAAACTTAAAGGCGAATTTTTCATTACTTCAATCCTCCCCCGTATCTGGATCTGTAGAAATTTTGCAGCGTGACAGTTTGGAATTTTTAAGACAGCAAGCAGATCAATCAAGCAATCTCATTTTTATTGATCCTCCTTTTCAGGAGGCTGCCTTACTTGATCGAGCTGTTCGTGAAGCCGGCAGAATCTGTGATGACTCTGGGGGAGGAGGAATTTATGTCGAATTCCCGTCAAATCGCCCCAGTCAAGATATAGAATCCCTGCTGCCAGACTGGCATTGTGGAAAATACTTAGAGGCTGGACAGGTAAAAGCCTGTCTATTTCGGAGCGGAAGGGGCTAAACTCTTGCCTGTAGCTGATAAAGCCTTAGGAGAGTTATGACTGTCGCTGTATACCCAGGAACATTTGATCCCTTCACTCGTGGACACGAGGATTTGGTTCGTCGCGCATCGAGCATTTTTGATGAGCTGATTGTGGGTGTTGCCTCCAGTCGTAGCAAGCATCCCTCCTTTGCATTGGATGAGCGGATTGCCATTGCCAAAGAAGTTCTTGGGCACTACTCCAATGTGAAAGTCGTCGGCTTTGATGGCCTATTAAAAGATTTTGCTCGTGAGCACAATGCTCGCGTTATTGTGCGTGGCTTACGCGCAGTATCGGACTTTGAGTATGAATTTCAAATGGCTGGTATGAATCGTTATCTCTTGCCTGATGTGGAAACCTTGTTTTTGACGCCATCCGATCAGTATCAATTTATCTCTGGTACTTTTGTACGAGAAATCGCCTCTATGGGTGGTGATGTGAGTAAGTTTGTTTTTCCATCAGTAGAAAAATGGCTTGTGCAAAAGATTGCTACTGCCAATCAAAATAATAAGTAAGGCTGTAAAGTACAAATATGGCTCTCATGATTACCGACGAATGCATCAATTGCGATGTGTGCGAGCCTGAATGCCCTAATGATGCTATTTACATGGGGCTTGAGATTTATGAAATTGATCCCGATAAATGTACCGAATGCGTAGGTCACTACGATGCACCTCAATGTCGACAGGTCTGTCCAGTAGACTGCATTCCATTTAATCCTGCCCATACTGAAACTCAAGAGCAGTTAATGGTGAAGTTTAAGATTCTGACTGCCAACAAAAAGGCAAATGTAGCTTAGCCTTTAGAGTGCAGCTCCATCATGGCGGTTTGAGTATCGCCCTTCAAAAATAGCGGCACAATTTGCAGGCCATTTTCAAGGCTGGACTCAATCAGTTTTTGCTCAGCTAATTGAGGTCTGCGTAAAACGTAATCTGCTACATCCATTGGGCGCCCATCGCCTGCTAAATCTCTTGGGTGCCCAATGCCAAGGCGTAGTCGCCAGTAGTCCGGGGTACCCAAATGGGCTTGAATATCTTTTAAGCCATTATGGCCACCGGTGCCACCACCCAGCTTAAGCCTTGCTGTTCCAGGCTTGAGGTCGAGCTCATCTTGCACTACCAAAATATCTTGAGGGATGATTTTATGAAAACGACAAAGTGCGCCTACTGCTTGACCACTTAAGTTCATGTATGTATTTGGCTTAAGTAGAAAGAGATCTTCGCCCTCCCATTTGGCTTTAGCTACTTTTCCGTGAAAGCGTTTTTCAGATTCAAAGCGAGCATTCAACTGTTTTGCTAAGGCGTCGACAAACCAGAAGCCGGCATTATGTCGATCTTCTTCGTGTTCATCACCAGGATTGCCTAGGCCAACAATTAACTTAGTCATGCTGAGAGTTTAAAGAATTCACAGTGTTTCTACAAAAAGGAGGGAGCCGTAAAAAGAAAGCCCGCTTGCGCGGGCCTTCATATGCAAGTAGCGCAGCTTAATGAATTAAGCCTTGTCCTTTGCATCAGCAGCAGGAGCGGCTGGGGCTGCAGCTGCAGGAGCAGCATCTTCAGTCTCAGCAGCTTTAACAGCTGGAATACGGGCATTTACAAGCACTGGGTTCTCTTGCTCAACATGCAATACCAAAGTAACTCCTTTTGGCAAAGCAAGGTCTTTAGCGTGAATAGCGTGACCCACTTCAATTTTGCTCAAGTCCACTTCAATGAACTCTGGCAAGTCTGCTGGTAAGCAAGAAACTTCGATGTCATTGAGGATGTGGCTGATAACGGCGCCTTGTAATTTCACAGCGGATGAAGTTTCAGCGTTAGTGAAGTGCAAAGGAACGCGCATATGAACTTTCTCACTCGCAGATACGCGCTGGAAGTCGATATGCAAAACGATTGGCCTGAATGGATGCATCTGGTAATCGCGCAACAACACTTTTTGTGTTTTGCCGCCAATTTCCAAATCCAAAATAGATGAGTGAAATGCTTCCTTGCGGAGAGCATGGAACAACGCGTTATGGTCTAACTCGATGACCAAGGCTGGATCTTTACTACCGTAAACGATTCCCGGAGTTTTTCCGGAATTGCGCAGACGGCGGCTCGCACCCGTTCCCTGTACGCTTCTTTCAAAGGCTACAACTTTCATGATTAATTCCCTTTAAGGTTAATTTCCGTTCGCGACCAAACAGAAAAGCCTTCGATTATATCGTGGGAATGGGGATTTTTGCCTACAAACGACCTAAAAATACCAAAAAACAGGGTAAAACAGTGTTTTTTGGCTTATTCGGCAAACATGGACATGACAGAGTCGCCCTTGCTAATCCGAGAAAGAGTCTCGGCCAGTAGGGGGGCTACAGTCAGTTGACGGATTTTGCCCACTTTTAACGCTTCTGCAGTCAAAGGAATGGTGTCAGTAACCACCAATTCATCCAATTCAGAGGCTGCAATACGAGCCACAGCGCCGCCTGATAGAACGGCGTGAGTGCAGTAAGCGGTAACGCCCTTGGCACCACGCTCTTTAAGCGCTTCAGCGGCCTTACAGAGGGTTCCACCAGTATCAATGATGTCGTCCATGATGACGCAATGACGGCCTTCCACTTCGCCGATCAGGTGCATTACTTCAGAGACGTTAGCCTTAGGGCGGCGTTTATCAATAATCGCCAAATCCGTACCCAGTTGTTTTGCCATCGCACGGGCGCGAACTACGCCGCCGATATCTGGGGAAACAATGATCAGGTCTTTTTTAGTCTTTTGCGCCTCAAGGTCGGCCAAGAGGACTGGTGAGGCATAAATATTGTCTACCGGGATATCAAAGAAACCCTGGATTTGGTCGGCATGAAGATCCATGGTCAAAACACGTTCAATACCGGCAACAGATTGGAGCATGTTAGCAACAATACGTGCAGAGATTGCTACGCGTGCAGAGCGCGGGCGGCGGTCCTGGCGAGCATAACCAAAATAAGGAATCACCGCGGTAATGCGACTTGCAGATGCGCGCTTGAGTGCATCAATCATGATCATGAGTTCCATCAAGCTGTCGTTTGTTGGAGCGCAGGTTGATTGAATGACGACGACGTTTTTGCCTCGTACGTTTTCTTGAATTTCTACTTGAATTTCACCGTCTGAGAAGCGGCCCACAAAGGCTTTGCCCATTGGCAGTTTGAGCTCTTTGGCTACTGCC
>Ga0364908_10015_pt1 | contig 70537 bp, 65 predicted proteins | sample ExccelJu500002D4_2_FD_206965 | JGI IMG/M metagenome (GOLD analysis project Ga0364908, IMG submission 206965) | Enriched cells from Trout Bog Lake Hypolimnion, Wisconsin, USA - BchlTB.July02.5000.02.D4 | ecosystem: Environmental > Aquatic > Freshwater > Lake > Hypolimnion/Profundal zone | place...
AACGGTTTAAAAAATACCTGAGCAAAACCCGCGCGATTGCCATCGATATGGAGACGGCGACTATTTTCACGGTCGGATTTTATAACCAGATTCCTACCGGTGCATTGCTGCTGGTTTCCGACCAGCCTATGATTTCAACAGGGGTTAAAACCGCCGAAAGTGACCGGGAGGTTACCCGTAAGTTTGTCAATCGTCACCTTGAAATAGGGATTGGCGCCCTTTCAGAGATCATCAACGACGGAAGGTCCGTAAAACACCTAAAATTCTAATCATGGATTATGCCCGGATTATTCAGGATTTAAAAGAGAAGAGGTATGCTCCGGTCTATTTCCTCGAAGGGGAGGAACCCTATTTTATGGACCAAATCAGCCATTTTATCCTTGAACAGGTACTCTCAGAGGAAGAGAAAGGGTTTAATCAGTCGATCCTGTATGGAAAGGATCTGAGCATTGATGCCATCATGACCGCTGCGAAGCGATTTCCGATGATGGCTGAACGACAGGTTGTGGTTATCCGCGAAGCTCAAAACATCCGGAATATTGAGGATCTGGCAACTTACGTTGAAAATCCGATGCGGTCCACAATCCTGGTACTGAATCACAAATACAAAACCATTGATAAGCGGAAGAAGCTTTATAAGGCTGTTCAGAAAAACGGGGTCTATCTCGAATCCAAATCGCTGTATGAAAGCAATATCCCCAACTGGATTACCTCTTATCTGAAAGAGAAAAATCTGGGTATCGATCCGCGCGCCGCACAAATGATTACCGATTTTGTCGGAAGTGATTTGCAGCGGATTGTGAACGAGCTTGAGAAAGTAACCATCCCGATGGTTCCCGGGACCAGCATTCTGCCAGAGGATGTAGAGAAAAATATTGGAATAAGTAAAGATTTCAATATGTTTGAATTGCAGAAAGCCCTCGGGAATAAGGATATTCTTAAATCAAACTTGATTGTTAACTATTTCATCGATAATGAGAAACAAAATCCGTTACCGGTAATCCTGGGGATGTTGGTCGGCTTTTTCAGGAAGATATTGGTCTATCATTCTATTGAAAACAAATCAGATCGAAATCTTCTGGTTCAGAAGCTGGGCGTAAATCCCTATTTTATTAACGATTATATCAGCGCCGGACGCAATTACACCCTTGATAAGGCAATCAATATCATATCCATGATGCGGGAGTACGATTTGCGGTCAAAAGGAGCACGCGGCGGCACCACCGAAAACGGCGAGCTGTTGAAAGAACTTACCTTTAAAATTCTTCATATTTAACACAAAACCCTATGACATTAATATTAATTCTTATAATAACGCTGGTCTCTGCAGTTGCCTTCTCACAAAGAGGAACTATGGCTCAGTTGCAGTTCAATGCGTACCAGATTTCTCACCGAAAACAATATTACCGGATCATAACCCATGCGTTTGTCCATGCGAACTGGGAACATCTGATTGTGAACATGATTGTTCTCTTTTCTTTTGGAACGGTAGTAGAACACTACTTCACAATGTATTTTGGGATTCCGGGAAGGTTTTATTATCTGATCCTGTTTTTCGGGTCGGTAATCTTCTCGAGTCTGTGGTCGCTGTATAAACAAAAAAACAACCCCTATTACAATGCAGTTGGTGCTTCAGGAGCCGTTTCAGCAATACTCTTTGCGGCTATTTTCTTCGATCCCTGGAACAATATCTACTTTTTTGGAGTTCTGCCTATTCCAGGAATTATTTTTAGTGGTTTATACCTCTATTATTCCTATTATATGAGCACAAAGAAAGCAGATAATATTGGTCATGATGCCCATTTTATGGGGGCAATTTTCGGTTTTGTCTTCCCTGTTCTGCTAAAACCTTCTTTAATAAACCTGTTTTTCGATTTACTTTTTGGACGGATTTCGATGTAGGTAATAGTCAAGATATGAGGCCGTTTTTTAATTTGCGTCTTAGAGACACCTATATAACTCTTTTTATATTTGACTCTAAGATTCAAAGGTGCAGAGCACTGTTTATATTTGTAGAGCAGGAATTAAAAGTAAACAAACCAGGTACAGCGTACCATAATATCTTCTTTCTGAATTATTTAAATCGTAATAATATGTCGGTACGCTGTACCTCCCAATAACGGCAATTCATTTTTTTAATAAATCTTGCGGTACTCCGTACCTTTTCTTATGGAATCATTCTCAAAAGTTATCTGCTTTTATGATGGAGTTTCACAGCTCCCGGGTACTTTGCGAGAGATAATAAAGAAAAACCACGCAAAGGCGCAGAGGCGCGAAGTTTAAGAAATGGTAAATGCAGGGCCTTAAAATTTACGGCAATAAATTATTTCAAATACTTAAGTAATGTAAATAGATAATGTATTATTGATCCGTCAGATGACGGAGAACATTATTGTTTGATAATTAATTCTTTACAATGAAAGGTGGTTATAACCTGTTCAACGGTAAATTTTTTCGTGAGAGTGATCCGCTGTTTACGGGTGCTGATCTGATCCGGTTAAATTCGGGCATCTGCGAATCTTTCAGGGCCGAGAATAATCGGGTGATTTTTGCCAGGGAGAACTTCAACTTCCTCATCGATTCGCTGTCCGCCATGGAAATATCTGCACCTGCCGACTGGAATTATCCCCGTTTTGTAAAAGACGTGTCCAGATTATTGAATAAGAATCATCTTTACCTTTCGGCAAAGGTGGTCATTCACCTGATTCCCGGGATCTCAGGAACGGATTATTTGATGACAGCAGAAGAGATGGAGAACAGTTTTTTTAGTGTCAAAGATTCCGGATTACTGATTGATTTCTATGACGATGGGGCAAAGGGGAGATCGAATTACTCTAATTATGAGCCATCGAGCAGATCATTGTGGACCATGGCCGCCCGTTCAGCCTCCCTGCAATCCAAACACAATTATATCCTGCTGAATAATAAAGGGTTTGCCTGCGAATCGATTGGTGGAAGTTTTGGATACCTGAGTGGTCAGACTGCTGTTTTTCCTTCCCTTGAATCACAGGGATATTTCCCCCCCATTGCCAATGTAGTTAAGGGTTGTGCAGAAGAAGCCGGTTACCGGATTGTGGAAAAAACAGAGATCACACGGAGTGATTTGCTCGATGCCGATGAACTTTTCCTGATGGACAATTGTTTAGGTATTCAGCCGGTTTTGGGGCTTTATGCGCGAAGATATTACACCACCGGGACTATGACCATTTCAGCAAAGCTGTCTGAGATAGCACGAAAAGACAATTTTTTTGTCGAAGCCCCCTGAATTAAATTGCTTTACATGTAGAAACTCTATTTTTAAAATAGAACCTGCTTCAAATCTGTTGTTTGATTATTATTTTTAAAAATAATCAACTAGCAGAGGAGTGTAATGCTATTTGATGTTAGGTGCAATACTCTATATTTGTAAAAATTAAAAAAAACAGATGGAAACTGAAAATAAAATAAATAAAAACTTACTGCCCCGGATAATCATTGGCATTGTCGTGATTTTAGGGCTAATCTTCCTTACAAAGGTGGTCTGGTTTGCCCTTACTCACGAGGAGACGGATAATGCCCAGGTAGAGATGAGACTGGTTCCAATCATCTCAAGGGTATCGGGGTATGTTGAAAGAAGTTATGCAGAAGATTATGCCGTGGTGAAAAAGGGACAATTATTAATGGTTGTGGACTCTGCGGAGCTTTCTCTGCAACTTCAGGAGATGCAGGCCGATTTAGTTCAATCAAATGCCGATATTGAGAATGCGAGTGCTTCGCTGGTTAATGCTGAGGCCATGTTATTATCCTCTAAGAGTAACCTTGAGGTGAACAGATTAAGGCTTGCCAAAAGTTCTGAAGACCTTAAACGTGACAAGAGCCTGATCGAAGGGAATGCCATCACTCAAAAACAGTTTGATGACAGTCAGTCTGTTTTCGATATCGCATCCAAACAATTTGAAACAGCTAAAATGGAGGTCAGGGTTGCCGAAACACGTATTGCTGTACTTCGTTCACTGGTTAATAAAGCAGAGGCCCAGGCAGAGATTAAAAAAGCTCATTTGGATCAGCAAAAACTAAAGCTCTCTTATTGTTATATTTATGCGACCACAGACGGCAAGCTGGGGAAAAGCAACATCGATAAAGGGCAATTTATCCAGTCAGGAACTCCTCTCTTTACCATCGTTAATTCCGGCAGTCAGTGGGTTGTTGCAAACTTTAAGGAGAATCAACTAAAAAATCTCCATTTGGGGCAATTGGTAAATCTTAAGATTGACGGCAGTCCCAATACAGAGCTTCATGGTAAGATTATCTCTTTGTCGGATGCTACCGGTGCAAGATTTTCACTTCTGCCACCGGATAATGCTACCGGGAACTTTGTAAAAGTAACGCAGCGCGTACCGGTCAGGATTGAAATCATTGATGAGTCAAAATACAAAGATATTCTTCGGGCCGGGATGAGTGTAATTGTTTCAGTTCCCATATAATAAACAGATGGAAGTTATAAGCAGGACAGCCAGGATCTTTATCGCAATTACGACGATCTCGGCTGCCATCATGGAACTGATCGACACCTCGATTGTAAATGTGGCACTGAACCAAATGGCCGGAAACCTGGGGGCTTCAATCGAAGACATAGCCTGGGTCATTACTTCATATGCCATTGCCAATGTGATCATTATTCCGATGACCGGGTTCCTTGCAACTTATTTTGGAAGGCTTCGGTATTACATGGTTTCGATTGCAATTTTTACCGTGGCGTCGGTTCTTTGCGGCACCTCCACCACCCTATGGCAAATTGTGTTATGGCGTTTTGTGCAGGGACTGGGTGGAGGTGCGCTCCTGTCGACGTCCCAATCAATACTCTTTGAGACCTTTACCGGAAAACAAAGGGGTATGGCAGCCGCCTTGTTCGGAATGGGTGTAGTTCTGGGTCCTACACTGGGTCCGACAGTCGGAGGTATTATTATCGACAGCTACTCCTGGCCGTTGATTTTTTATATCAACCTTCCCTTTGGAATAATTGCCAGTATTTTAGCCTACCGATTTGTGCCCAGAGGTCCTGAAATTCACAAAAAACCGAGTATTGACTGGTCAGGAATTTTTCTGCTGACAATCGGTGTCGGGGCTCTGCAATATGTACTTGAGCGGGGACAGACTGAAGACTGGTACGATTCAAGATTGATTATTGGTCTGACCATCGTTGCTGCCGTTGGTCTTATCACTTTTATCTGGTGGGAACTTCAGCAAAAGGAACCAGTTGTAAACCTGAGAATTCTAAAGGATTGGAATCTTGCAATTACCACACTACTCACTTTTATTGTCGGATTTATTCTCTTTACTTCCGTATTTATTTTCCCGCTGATGCTACAGAGAGCACTGGGCTACACAGCCTACGAGACAGGTATCACCCTTCTGCCGGCCTCGTTATTATCCCTGGTTTTGATGCCTTTTATCGGACGGATGCTGCAGGGAGGAACGCGTCCGCATATTTTTGTCACCCTTGGGTTTATAACACTTATGGGCTTTGGAATCCTGATGTCGAGGGCTGATCAGAATGTTGGTTCAGGTTTTTTTGCACTTCCACTTTTAATCCGCGGTGCGGGGCTGGCCATGCTGTTTGTTCCCCTGAATGCGATGGCTGTAGCCGGATTAAAACCTAAGGATATCCCGCAAGGCATTGCCTTGAATAACATGATGCGGCAGTTGGGAGGATCTTTCGGAATCGCAATCATCAACAACTATTTGGCCCATCGTGTGGCAACTCACAGGGCCGACCTGGTCAGCAATATTTACAATGGAAGTGCACAGTTCAATGAACGCTTTAATCAGATTTACCATGGTTTGCAATCCAAGCTACCGGTTGTAGCCAATCTGCAACATCAAACTTATCAGATTATCGATCTCTCGGTGATGAATCAGGCTTTCCTGCTGAGCTATCTGGACGCCTTCCTTTATGCCACGATCTTTATTCTCTTTGCCTTTCCATTGCTTTTACTCACCAGAAGCAGCCGGGTAAAAAACAGTAAAACACTTTTGGCAGCCCAGGAAGTATGATAATTTCAAATCGCTTAAATTAAATCTTTCGTATGATGAAAGTCACTATGTTAATAATCTCCCTGATTTGTTCAGTTCATCTCTTATCAGCCCAGGAAATTGTCGTTCCCCGGGAACTGAAACAATTTGTCGAACAGTCTTTTCAGAAATTCCCGCGGGTTGGAGAGATGAAGGACCAGGTCACCCTGAATGAAGTAAAGGTTGGTCTTGGAAAAACAGCCTATTTGCCCACTGCAACGGGTGATCTCTCGTATATGCATATGTATCCGACTCCAGCCATACAGTTTGCCTCCGGAGCGGGTCAAACACAGGAAATCAGGATACAGCCGTCTGAGAATTATAATGCCGCAATCACCCTGGCCCAACCGCTGATTGATCTGCGTGTAGGCACCCTTCTTTCCAAAGCCAGAAGCGATCTTGATCTTTCTAAAGACAACCTCGAAAGCTTTAAAATTACACTGGCATACCAGGTGGCGCAGATTTATTATTCGATTGTTTTCCTGAACAAAAGTCTGGAGGTGCAGCAGGAGCAAATTAATCTTTTGCAATCCAACCTGCAACAGATCAAAGTAATGGTCAAAAACGGGGCAGCCCTAAATTTTGATCTGGTCTCAACGGAGGTAAAATATACTAATACGGTCAATTCTTATACTGACCTGAAGGCTCAACTGGACAAACAATACAATTTACTGGGCATGCTGACAGGAAATAATCATAAAGATTACCTGACTGACAAGAACTTTAATACCTCCGTTTTCACCCTGATAACTGACTCATTATCTGCTCTTGCATACCGAAATAATCCAGAGATCCGGATTGCGGGAGACAAAATCAAATCGGCCGGATGGGATATCATTGCGGCAGAACGGCTCAGGCTTCCTGTTCTCAATCTGCAGGCAGCATTAGGTTACAAAAATGGATTTATGCCAACTGTTGATCTGATTAATTTTAATTATTTTGTAGGACTCGGAGTGAAAATCCCCATATTATCGGCTTCACGTCCAGGGTTTCAACGAAAAATGGCGGTCATCAATCACGATGCCACACTACTCGAACTTGAAGCTCAGAAGGCGACACTGCACAAGGACCTGCTCAATGCTTTTGAAGATATTCAAAAGAATCAAATGAAGCTTGCCAGTTCAGATACCTTAATAAAACAGGCACAACTGGCCCATAATCTTGCTGCTGAGCGATATAAATATGGGGTAATAACCAACCTCGACCTGTTAACCGCAGTTTCAAACTATAAAGATGCCCAGCTAAGTCAGCTTCAGTTTAAATACAACCTGTTGATCTCGAGGCTCGACCTGTGCCGGCTGGCAGGAATTCGGTGGTGGTAGCCGGGCGGTATTGATGAAAAATATTTTGCTGCTTTCAATTTTATTCACTCAAATACGAGGATAAGTCGTTATCTTTAAATTGAAAATGGACGAAAATAGGTTATATCAATTTGTGCAAAATGGCTAATGTTATTCTGTTCGGATTCTTAAGTTTCCCACTAATTTTTGTTTCCCGAAATGCCCTGGTTGATATCAAAAGCCATGGTTTTTATCGCTTCTTCGGTTGGGAATGTATTCTTTGGCTGCTTATATCCAACCTGAAATACTGGTTCGTTGATCCCTTTTGTGTCCGGCAACTGTTTGCCTGGCTTTTCCTGTTTATCGCTCTCTACCTGGTCATTGCAGGGGTGATTCTTTTGCAAAAGTCAGGGAAACCCAATAGGAACAGGGATGGACGGGAACTTTACGCCTTTGAGAAGACCTCAGCGCTTATCGACACGGGTCTGTATAAATACATCAGGCATCCGCTTTATGCTTCCCTAATCTTCTTAACGTGGGGGATATTTCTGAAGCAAATCACAGTTTCTTTATTTCTGATTTCCTTAATTTCCACGCTGTTTCTCTGTCTAACGGCTTTATCTGACGAAAAAGAGTGCCTGAAGTATTTTGGAGAAGAGTATAACGATTACATGAAACATACTAAACGGTTTATCCCCTTCATATTCTAAGAAAGCGACCTAATTTGAATTTGGATCCTCGGGAAAGTTCTGCCATGTTTCATAATGTCCGCCTGCATTTCGGACACTTTCATTCCAAAAATTCCGGTCACTGTTCATGACCAGACTGGTGTCAGCATCAGTAACCAGCCATGAATTCTCTGCAATCTCATTTTCAAGCTGTCCGGCACTCCATCCCGAATACCCAACAAAGAATTTTACCTGCCCGGGCCCGATATTCCCTGAAGCAATGGCCAGTTTTAATGCTTCGAAATCCCCTCCCCAATATAATTCGTCTTTTACATGACTGCTCCCTTCGATTTGCTCCCCAAGAGTATGGATATAAAACAAGCTATCGCCACCCACCGGACCACCCACAAATAATTGGGGAATATAGCCGGTTGGCATAATGAACAATTCATTGATTTTAGCTTCCAGCGGCTTGTTCAGAATAAAGCCCACTGAACCATTCGGGGAGTGTTCAACGAGTAAAACCGTTGACCTTCCAAAGAAATTTCCGGATAAAAGGGGTTCAGAGATAATTATTCTTCCTTTTTCGGGAGCAAGCTTTCGCTGTATCTTAAAAAAATCAAAATCAATTTTCATTTCAATACGTTGAATTTAACTTACTTCTTTTCGATTATGACGAAAATGTCTTCATTCTTTTTCTTCATCAGGAACTGCTCTCTTGCAAATTTTTCAAGGTTTTTAGAGCTTGTCTGCAGCTCTTTTAACCGCTCACTGTCAGCCAAAATCTTCTCTTTATAGTAATTACTCTCGATTTTGTACTTCTTTAGTTTGTTCAGATTTTGACGCAAAAACAAGATATTATGATCGTCCAAAAAGATCATCCAAACACTGAAAATCAGGAATACCACCAGGTATTTGTTCCTGACAGTCTTGAAAAACGCTTTAAGGATAACCGGTTTCATCGATAGATTAAATATAATTAAAATAACTGTCTGATGCTTAATATCCTGTGTTACTGATCTGCAAAAAGCTATTTCGGTACAAATTAACTGAATCCTCTTCAGAATAAAAAGCCGGCCGGGTATAAAGTTGGTGTGACGTTCCAAATGGCAGGAGATGGAAATTTTTCCATCCGCAAATAGTGTATCTGAGGATTGCCGGAAGATGGCTTCCTGGTGATGGCGAAACTGCCTGACAGGAATTGTTGGTCAGAAGTACAAATATTAAATTGAGAATCAATAAAAAGAAATCTATGAGTCGTTTCTTTTCATTAATTCTCAATTATCCATCCAGATCTGCGAAAAATCAATCGTTATCCGGAAGAAAATTGGGGTACATAAAATCGGTAGCCGGAATAAATGTCTCCTTGATGGTGCGGACAGAAACCCAGCGAAGCATATTAAAGAGTGATCCTGCCTTGTCATTGGTCCCTGACCCTCTGGCTCCACCAAATGGCTGTTGTCCGACTACCGCTCCGGTAGGCTTGTCATTGATGTAAAAATTGCCTGCAGCATTGCTCAGCCGTTTGGTCATGTGCTCGATCGCATAACGGTTTTGGGAAAAGATAGCTCCGGTCAGCGCATACGCGGAGGTGGTGTCAACGAGGGTCAAAGTCTCCTCAATCTTCGCGTCATCATACACAAAAATAGTGACAACGGGCCCAAAGAGCTCCTCTTTCATCGTAATATAGTCCCCTTTCTTGGCAAGAATCACCGTTGGCTGAATAAAATATCCTTTTGATTTATCGCAGTTTCCGCCATAAATCACCTCTGCATCCTGATCCTCACGGGCCCGGTCTATAAATCCCTTTAATTTATCAAACGATGCTTCATCAATTACGGCATTGACAAAATTGGTGAAATCCTCCGGAGGTCCCATCTTCATTCTTTGCAACTGCGAAACAGCTTCCTGCCAGGTCTTTTCCCAGATGGAGACCGGGACGTAGACCCTTGAAACTGCAGAACATTTCTGTCCCTGATATTCAAATGATCCGCGAACAATGGCAGTGGCCAGTGCTTTTGAATCGGAGGTAGGGTCTGCAAAAATAAAATCTTTGCCACCGGTTTCCCCGACAATCCGCGGATAGGACTTAAACCTGAAAATATTCTCTCCGATTGTCTTCCAGATATCCTGGAAAACACCCGTTGAACCTGTAAAGTGGATCCCCGCAAAATCGGGATGGCTGAATATAATTTTCCCTGCAGCCGGACCGGATACATAAACCAGATTGATTACACCATCGGGTAGTCCTGCCTCTTTTAAAATTTCCATGATCACTGCAGCAGAGTAAACCGCTGTTTTTGATGGTTTCCATACGCAAACATTCCCCATCATTACCGGAGCTACCGGCAGATTCCCTGCAATTGAGGTGAAGTTGAATGGGGTCAATGCGAATACGAATCCTTCAAGCGGCCTGAATTCGTTGTAATTCCACATTCCGGGATTTGACTCAGGCTGCATCTCGTAGATTTGAGTCATGCATTTCACCCCAAACCGGTAGAAATCAGCCAATTCGCAAGCTGCATCAATCTCAGCCTGGTAGGCGTTTTTGGATTGTCCCAGCATGGTTGCTGCATTTATTTTTGCACGATATGGTCCCGCAAGTAAGTCGGCTGCTTTTAAAAAGATAGCAGCCCTGTGTTGCCACCCTAATTCGGCCCATGCCATGCGCGCCAGCAATGCCGCATCAATGGCCTGAGTAATATGTGATTCATCCCCCTGGTAAAAATACCCCAGGAGATGGTTGATATCGTGTGGCGGATGCATTTCGATTTTATGGGCACTTTTGACCTCTTTACCTCCAATATACATAGGTAGTTCAACAACTTTAGACCGCATTGTTGCAATCATTGCTTTGAGCTCTTTTCGTTCGGCGGAACCTGGGCTGTAGCTCTTTACCGGTTCATTTTTAGCAACCGGTACATTGAAAAAACCTTTTGTCATGGCTTTATTGTTTTAATTGATTCGTCTGTCTATCCTCGAATCCTGTAATTTTATGACAAAACTATCGCTTCGGGGAGACATATTTGCTAATAAATATCATCTTTCAGACACGGCAAATCTTTTCCGGTGAAGTTGGTCCTGGGAACCCGGGATGATCCGGTTCAGGGTTGAGGGTCTTTGCAATCAGACTGCCTAATGGCGAAAGAAATCCCGGGCCGGATCGAAAGTCGGGACACCCTAAAATTCAGAAATAAAACAAACCCTGAAAATGCAGATTTACTGCCTATCCCATTCCCATAAGCCCAATTTCCGATCCTTCTTGAGAGAGATGAGGGAGAAATTAATAAAATTCACGCTGTTTTAAACCTTTTTAAGATTGACGAATCAAAAGGGAAAATTCACAAATAAAAAAATGAAACGAATTATTTTATCAATTGCTATTTCTGCGTTAATCGTCCTTGTACTTACTAAAGAAGCAGATGCTCAAGGGTATGCGCGTGCCGGAGCCCAGATGCCGGCCATAAAAGATGGTAAAATCACCGGAATAATTATTGATGGAAGCAACAGTCAGACGATTCCCTATGCGAGTGTCGCAGTTTACAACTCAAAAGATTCCACCCTTCTGACAGGAGTCCTGAGTCAGGATAACGGAAGCTTCTCGCTTGAAAAATTGCCCTATGGAAAGTTCTATCTCATAGTGACTTTCGTAGGATATAAGAAACACCGCGTTAATGATATTGTACTAACAGCTGCAAAAAAGTCTGTGGCCCTTGGTCAGATCAAAGTAATTACGACCACAACCACCCTTAAAGAGGTTGAAATTGTTGGAAATGCGCCAACTGTATCTTATCAGATTGATAAAAAAGTGGTCAATATTGCCCAAAGTATTACCGCAGCAGGAGCTACACTGGCTGAGGCACTTCAAAATGCTCCCTCAGTGCAGACCGATGTGGAGGGAAATATTACCCTTCGCGGAAGTTCCAGCTATACTGTGTTGATTGACGGAAGACCCTCGCCTATCGCCGGGAGTGAGGCTTTGCAGCAAATCCCTGCAAACCTGGTACAGAATGTTGAACTCATTACCAACCCATCGGCAAAATATGATGCTGACGGAAGTGCCGGGATTATTAATATTGTGATGAAAAAGCAAAAAATCCAGGGCTCAAGCGGAATGGTCAATCTGACTGCCGGAACAGGCAATAAATACAGCGGAAACCTGAACCTGAGTTACAAGATATCAAAATTTACTTTTACCCTGGGAGGTGATTTTACCGACAACCAATCCCCGTTTAAAAGCAAATCGAATGTAACCGATACACTTAGCCAGTCGATTAAAACTCAGCTAATCACTGGCACAGGGAATCTGCATCGTTTAGGAAAGGGGCTCAACGCGTCTATTGATTTCGCAATCGATGACCAGAATTCATTAACCCTGACAGGAAACCTGGGTCACCGTGACTTCATCCGGTCTACAAGTTCAGACTACAACGATGTATATAGTTCGGCTTCGACGACTCTTTCAAATGTCAATTATACCAATTCAACCCATCCGGATAATCAGCGGGATTATAAAAGCATCAACCTGGACTATCAGCATAAATTTGATAGTAAGGGGCAAAAACTATCTGCCGCTGCTTATTTAACCGGTGGCCCCAGCAATAGTGTAAGTACCTTGCAGGTAGATACAACCAGTGTGAACGGGCAACCCTCTTCCGGATCTTTAACTCAGCTTTCTGCCCAAAACAGTAACCAAACCGATTTCCGGACCAAGATTGACTATGAATTGCCTTTTGGCGAAAAAGGGAAACTTGGAGCAGGTTACCAGGGGAGATATGCCAATAGTAATTCACTTGATTATCTGACAAATTATGTTGGGAATAGCTGGGTTGAAGATCTTTCTCAACGGGATAAGGTATATTTTAAGGATCAGATCCAGGCCGGCTATGTAACACTTTTAAATACGATGCCTCTGTTTGATTACCAGCTTGGCTTGCGTGCCGAATATGAAAACAGATACCTGAATCAGGAAATTCAGAATAAGCAATTTAAAGTGAACCGCATCGATTTCTTCCCGACTATCCATTTAACCAAACAATTACCCTGGCAGTTGCAACTGCAGGCAAGTTATACCCGTCGTATCGACCGTCCAAACCCAATGAATATCAATCCATTTGTTATTCACCTCGATCCTCAGACCATTCGTGAGGGAAATCCGGGATTGCTGCCTCAGTTTGCACATTCGTATGAGTTGAACCTTGAGAAAAAACTGACGGATGCCTCATTCGTTTCTGTTGAGGGATTCATGCGGGAAACTTATGGATTGATTCAGCAAATCAGCATTTTTGATCCGACAACCCAAATAACCACGAATACTTTTGGCAATATTGACCATGACCGGTCTATGGGCACCGAATTTATGTTGAACCTTCAGCCTGTAAAATGGTTTAACCTGAATTCCTCTTTCAATATTTTTAATTATCACATGTTTGGTACCCCGATTCCGTCGGTTGCCAGCAGCACCAATACCTGGAATTTTCATTTTAATCCAACATTCCACCTAAGCCCCACAACGACCCTACAGGTGAATTATATGTACAATGCCCCAACGATTACAGCGCAAGGTACAAGGTCCGGATTTTACTTTTCAACCATTGCGGTGAAGCAAACTTTGCTCAATCGCAAGGCCAGCCTGACACTTCAGATGCGGAATCTGATTGGAAACACCGTCATGTCGAATACGACTGAAAGTGCACACCAGTATAAATACGGAAATATGCAGCGCGAATCCCAGGTTTTTATGCTGACCTTCAGTTACCGGATAAACAATTATAAGGCAACTCAGAACCGCAGGCAAAACCAGGATGATTCGAACGGAAGCAAGGAACAGGATATGGAAGAATAACCTATCCGGGTTTTTAGGATTCGCCCTATTTTCCAATAGCACAAAAAAACAATTATATGGTCATTAAAAATAGTAATCATATTTACAAAAGCGTTCTGAACAAGTCAGAGCGCTTTGCTGCCTTAAGTACAAAGGCCGTGGGGACAATTAACTTCTTCTTTTTAATCCTGTTCTGGACCATTTGCTGGCTTGGCTGGAATATGTTCGGACCAAAATCGTTGCGTTTTGATCCTTATCCGGCATTTGTATTGTGGTTATTCATTTCGAACATGATTCAGATATTTTTGATGCCCCTGATCATGGTTGGGCAGAATTTACAAGGTAAACATGCCGAAGTCAGGGCTGAAAATGACTACGAGATCAATCTGAAAGCCGAAAAGGAAATTGCTGATCTAAAAAAAGACCTGGAGGAGATCAAAACTCTGCTGAGGCAATATATTGAAAAAGATAATTTCAAATAAGTAATCACACTACTTTCTGAGGAATAATAAATGATTCTGAGCGAAACGAAGAATCTTTTATTATTCATTGATATTTCCCCGGATAATAGTGATAATAAATGTAAGAATAGAATGTTGAATTATTCTGCTTTGCGGCTTTTTGTGAGACATTAAAGTAAACAAACGCCAATAAATAATTCCAATTACCTGGAATTTGGAGATCTCTTGCTTAACCACTTTCCTGAACGCAAAACATCCCAATAATAGTGAACCAGCCGGGCATAGATTTTTGATCCGGCAGATAGCCCATTTACATAAAAGAATAGAATTCCCCATATAGCCGGAAGTAAGCCTAAAATCAAATTATTGAAAATCAGAAAAATATGTATGTACAGGGCTTTGGTTCCCGATTCATGTTTTGAGATATACACATGTCGTGAAATCTCAACCTCGGTTTTTGTAAGGGCGGTGATCTGCGGGTTTATCCGGGAAGCACCTCCATGATTGTGCTCGATGGTGACATTTCTAAGTAAAACAATCTCTCCTCCGGCAAGGGTGGCTCGGCAGCAAAGGTCGACATCCTCGAAATACATCCAGAAATCCTCGTCCCAGCCTCCCAGTTTTTGATAACTCTCCCTGCCAATCATGACAACGGAACCCGATATCCAGTCAGGATAGATATAGGCATCTGTCCGGCGGAATGACCCGTTTTTTTGCCGAAACACCATCCTGTTGAATGCCCGGAGCCATCCGGTTAAATTGGATAGAGTTGGAAATTCCCCGAAAGGGCGTTCCTCTGCCCCGTTCTCCCGAAACTGACCACACGAAATGACCGAAAAGAGTCTCCTGTTCCGGGCCTCCCTGAGCAACCCGAAAAGCGCGTCCGCAGAAACGATCGTATCCGGGTTTAAGAACAGGAGATATGATCCGTGTGTGTTGGCTGCTCCAAGATTACAACCGTTGGAAAAACCAAGATTTCCTGCGTTCAGGAGAAAGGAAAATTTGGGATATCGCTGCCGGAATAGATCAAGCTGTCCGTCGTCTGAATGGTTATCAATGATCATTACCTCATGACTAAAGCGCAGATCTTCCATTGAATCAAGGGAGTCAAGACATTGGGCAAGTCTTTTCCACCCCCTGTAATTCACGATTATGACGGATATATCAGGCAACTTACGTTTATTTATGTTCAAAGATATAAATTAATTTATTTTTTCTTCTTCCATAAACCTTCCATTGCCTCGAGTGTTTTCCCCTTTGTTTCAGGGACCATTTTCCATACAAAGAGTGCCGAAAGAATTCCCATGATCCCGTATATCCAGTACGAGAAACCGTGATTAAACTGATTGGTGAGCCACACATTATCATTCATCATCGGAAATGTCAGCGAGACAATCCAGTTGGCAATCCATTGGGCTGCAACGGCAATAGACATCGCTGCACGGATGGAATTGGGAAATATTTCAGAGAGCAGAACCCAGCAAACCGGACCCCAGCTCATCGCGAAAGCGGCAGTGTAGAGAAGCATGAAAGCCAGTGCAGCATAACCCTGGGCGGGTGTCAGAAGTCCGCCTGACTGACCCAGGAAAAATGTAAATCCAAGTGCGAGCATGCTTACCGCCATTCCCAGTGATCCGATAATCATCAGTGGTTTGCGCCCGAATTTGTCAACTGTCAGAATTGCAACGATTGTAAAGGCAAGGTTGACCATTCCCACAATAATGGTTTGAAGCAGCGAACTATCGGTTGAGGCACCCATGTTTCGGAAGATATTTCCGGCATAGTAAAGCACGACATTGATGCCAACAAACTGCTGAAAAACAGAGAGCATAATTCCTACGAAGATGATTAAAAATCCATAAGACAGCCAGGGGGCATTCGCTTCGTGAAGTGTCCCCTTGATTTCTTCGAGGATAATGGCTGCCTGGTCATTCCCGGCAATTTTTTTCAGGACTTTCAGCGCTTTATCCTCCTCGCCATTCAACACCAGAAACCTGGGTGTTTCGGGAACAAAAAAGAGAAGGATGATAAAAATACCTGCAGGAATTGCCCCTGAAAGAAACATCAGACGCCAGCCATCGGTGATCAGCCATTGCTCATTTCCCTGTTTGGCAATAAAATAGTTGACAAAGTATATGACCAGCATCCCGAATATGATTGCAAACTGATTAAATGACACCAGTTTACCCCGAATTTTGGCGGGAGCTATTTCGGCAATATACATGGGTGAAATCATCGATGCCAATCCGACCCCAATACCTCCGATAATCCGGTAAACCACGAACGAGTAGACATCGAGTGTTCCAAATACATTAAAAGTCTCAGGTCTCCAGGCCCCAACAGCTGAAATAAAGAAAGCAACTGCAGCGATAAAGAGCCCGTTTTTGCGCCCGAGAGCCCGCGAAATAAAACCAGCTACCGAACCACCTATCACACACCCAATCAGTGCACTGGCAATCACAAATCCCTTGATGGTATCGACAGAATCTTTTAAGGCAGCGGCATCGGTTGGAATGGCCTTTGATAAAAAACGAATTATCCATAACGCCAAAATCCCCAGAATAACGGCACCTGAAATGACTCCCCTCTTTTTCCCCAGCAGTTTGATAAACTGACCGGAGATAATCCCAAAAACAAGGAAGAGAACCAGAGCCATCATGATCTTGTACTGAGTGATTATTTTTACGGCATAGGCAAAATTTGCAGGATCGGTGATTCTGGATATGTAGAATTCCACCAGTGATTTCTCTGCTCCGTTTACAACTGCAGTATCATATCCGAACAATAATCCGCCCAGAGTTGCCACCAATGTAAGCAGGACAATATATAAGGGGTTTCCTTTTTGAAAAGAGCCTGATGCTGATTTTGAGGATGTATCAATGAAGGCCATGATTTAGTGGTATTAGTTTTGTATGGAAAATAATGAGCCAGCCGAAACAAGGAGCCTTCCATTGATCCGGCTGGTTTAATGGTTAAATATGAATCAGATATAAAAATTGATCAGTTGTTCGAATTTCTCCTGTTTCCCGCTGATTTGTGCAGGCTCTCCTAGATCAGAAGCAATATCCCTAAGATCTTCAAAGGTGAGTTTTCCGGCTTCAAATTCGGCCCCTTTACCGGCATCAAAAGAGCTGTAACGTTCCTTTCGTAACTTGAGATAATCGGATTCTTTCAAAAGTTTATCAGCGACCACTAGGGCTCTGGCGAAGACATCCATCCCCGAAACATGGGCAATGAATATATCTTCGAGATCTGAAGAGGAGCGACGCGTTTTTGCATCGAAGTTAATTCCTCCATTTTTGAACCCACCTGCCTGAATCACTTCGATCATCGCCTCAGTGACCTCATAAATATTGGTTGGGAATTCATCGGTATCCCATCCATTCTGATAATCCCCTTTGTTAGCATCGATTGATCCGAAAACACCGGCATCAGCGGCCATACGTAATTCATGAGAAAAGGTATGTCCCGCTAAAGTGGCATGGTTTACCTCGATATTCATCCTGAAGTCCTTATCGAGTCCAAAATGCCGCAGGAATCCGATAACAGTCTGCGTATCAAAGTCATATTGATGTTTCGTTGGCTCCATAGGCTTAGGTTCGATCAGGAAGTCACCGCTGAACCCTTGTTTCCGGGCATAATCACGTGCCATCTGAAGGAAACGGCCAAGATGTTCAATCTCCCGTTTGGTATTGGTATTATGTAGCGTCATATACCCTTCACGTCCGCCCCAAAAAACATAGTTGGTTCCGCCTAATGCGATGGTGGCATCAATGGCATTTTTAACCTGAACTGCGGCATTGGTTAAAACGTTGAAATCGGGATTGGTTGATGCCCCGTTCATATACCGGCGATTGGAGAATACATTGGCAGTGCCCCAAAGAAGCTGAACTCCTGAATCTTTTTGCATCTGCTGAATGACTGGTACTACCTGTCCGAGTCTTTTCTCAATTTGGAAAACAGAACCGTCGCCAACCACATCGGTATCGTGAAAACAGTAATACGAAGCCCCTATCTTGGTAATAAATTCAAATGCAGCATCTAGTTTGTTATAAGCCGCTTCGAGTGGATCTGCAGCTCCGGTCCATGGGAAATTTTTTGTCCCGGGACCAAAAGGATCGCCGCCGTCACCGCAGAACGTATGCCAGTAAGCGATTGCAAAACGAAGGTGGTCTTTCATCGTCTTACCATTGATCACCCTGGTCTCGTCATACCACTTAAATGCCAGTGGGTTTCTGGATTCAACTCCTTCAAATTTAATCTTCCCGATTCCGGGGAAATACTCTTTTTTTCCAATAAATGCTTCCATAATAATTCTGTTTATTCCGTTAAAACAATTGTATATTCTTAAAAATCAATACTATTAACTCTAATTCCCGATGAATTTATTCAGTTTTTTTCCCCAGGTTTGGTAGGCTTCATGAATCAATTCAGTCTCCTTCAAATCGGGTTCCACCAGGTCGAGTTTCCTGAGCCCGGAAAAAGCTTCCGCAAATGAGGCATAATAGCCATGGCCCACACCGGCACCTCTTGCTGCACCAGCTGAGCCATCGGTATTGTATAATTCGATCGAAACCCCTGTAACATTAGCCAGGGTTTCACGGAAGACCGGGCTCAGGAACATATTGGCCTGGCCTGCCCGAATCACTTTTGCCTCAATTCCTGTTTCTTTGAGGATATCCATGCCGTATTTAAACGAGAAGACAATCCCTTCCTGGGCAGCCCTGAACAAATGTCCATGACCATGACGGTTAAAATCGACCCCGCAAATATGAGCTCCAATATTCCGGTTTCCCAGAACACGTTCTGCCCCGTTTCCAAAAGGGAGGACAGAAACCCCTTCCGAGCCGACCGGAATCCTGGCTGCGAGCTCATTCATCTGTTCGTACGAATAGTTTTGATTGCCGATATTCTTATTCATCCACGAATTGAGAATCCCTGTCCCGTTGATGCAAAGCAAAACACCCAAACGATTAGCCTTAGCCGAATGATTTACATGGGCAAAGGTGTTGACTCTGGATTGCGGATCGTATTTGACTTCGCCACTTACTCCATAAACTACACCCGATGTCCCGGCCGTGGCCGCAATCTCACCGGGATTCAAAACATTCAGGGATAATGCGTTATTTGGCTGATCACCGGCCCTGTAAGTAACCGGAATGCCGGGCTTTAAGCCAAGCTCAGCCGCTACGCCTGCTGATACAAGTCCCTGAATACCAAAAGTTTCCACAAGTTCCGGAATAAGCTCTTTTCGGAAACCATAATAATTTAAGATGAGATCCGACACCCCATTTTTCCTGAAATCCCAGAACATTCCCTCCGATAATCCAGAGGCAGTTGTGCGGATCTCGCCGGTGAGTCGCATGGCGATATAATCACCGGGCAACATTATTTTATCGATTTTATCGTATAATTCAGGTTCATTTTCCTTGACCCATTTAAGCTTGGATGCCGTAAAATTTCCAGGTGAGTTTAGTAAGGATTGCAAACATGCCTGGTTCCCGATTTCATTAAAAGCCTTATTCCCGATTTCCGTGGCACGGCTGTCGCACCAGATAATCGATGGACGAAGCACATTTTGTGCTTTATCTACGATTACAAGGCCGTGCATCTGATATGAGATTCCTATCGCGCCAATCTCCTGACCCGGAATTTTCGCCAAGGTTTGGGCTCCGTGAATAGCCAGTTTAAGGTTTTCCCACCACCGGATCGGTTCCTGTTCGGCCCAGCCTGACTTACCGGAAAGGATAGTCATCTCATTTTTAGGATAATATGAAGATCCCACGATCTCGCCTGTTTCTCCGTTCATGATGCTTGCTTTCACCGATGAACTCCCAATGTCAATGCCTAATAAATACATATCGGTCTTAAGTTGAATATTAATTTAATCTGTTCTGTTGTGTCATGCTGTTTAGAGCGATTCCCGGATAATAAGTTCAGTCGGAACCCGAAAATCAAGCTTCGAATTCGACACTGCAAATTCGGCGGCTTTCTGTCCCATAAGTTTGAAATCTGTAGATATCACGGTGATTCCCTGTGAAATAAATTTCTTCATAGGGGTGTCATTATACGAGAGGATTCCAAAGTCGTCTCTGAGTCTGAATTTTTTACTGTTAGCCTGCTCCAGAATGGTGGCCAGATCGATATCCTCAAAAACCAGGTAGACCTTACCAATCTGGATATCAAGTTCCTGAATGTCGTATATAACGCTGAATTTCAAATTATTATCATCACAAAAGCGGTTTACGTTTTCAACCGATTCAATCGGATGAAACGTATATTGGGGATAAACGCAGACCAATTCGTTATATTTCCGGAGTAAATGCCATCCTGAAGAGAGGCATCGATACACCGATTCTCCAAAATCCTGGTAAACTTTTGCCTGTCCGGCCCGGGAATTGATCTGCCAGTCGATAAGCAGCAACTTTTCCGGGTCAATCTCACTCACAATCTCCGGAATATCAGGATGATTAAAGTTCATGATGATATAGGAGTTGAATTTCCCGATGCTATTCCGAATGATGGATTCAAACACGTCAAAATTGTAATGGTGAAAGTTTATATCGACCATTACATTGCGTGGAAGGTTCTGTTTGAATGAGTTATAGAGGACCTCCTTATAGGCTTTGAAGGTATCGAGGAAGAGAAAAACCCGTTTTTGCGACCGGGTCACAAAATAACCCTTATTAGGTATTGCCTCAACAATTCCACGTCTTTTAAGTTCAGTATAGCTCTTGAATACAGTATCGCGTGATAACCCGGACTCTTTCATCAGGTCATTGACCGATGGGAGGGGGTCCCCTTCGCGAAGCATTTTAAAATTAATGGATCGAAGCAGTGCATCAACAAGCTGTTGAACTTTGGATACGCCGGAGTCAAGATTAGGTTTAAAACTGAATTTCTTCATGCACAAAAACTAACGGATCATCTGTTCTGATCCGTTCTGCAAACTTAATCTTTTATTTATGTCGGTGTATTATTTTTTTGATGTTATTAAACATGTGAACCCAATTATGAAACCTGAGGTGAATGAAACTTCCATTTCTTCAGCCTGGTAAATTATTCGCTGCCTGCTTTTAGTTGCTGGCAGCTAGCCTGAATATCTGCAACTAATTGACATTTAATTCTTAACATGTTCTGAAAATTACGACTTTCTTCCGGGAAAAGTCAGGGTCCAGTTGCCAATTTCCGGATACCAAAGCAATATTTATTTGACGCGCACCAAACATCCAGGTCCCTCAATTCTGAATTTATGGGAATCAAACCGGAAAAAAACGATTATCTTTATACATCTCAAACGGATTAATAAAAGCGGCTATGAAAAAAACTAATTTTAAGCGAGTTGTATTAATCGTGCTGATTCTAATAGTGTTAGGAATCAACCTCAAAGGACAGCTCACACCTGCCAGGAATTCTAAATCTGTTTTTATAACTGGGATTGCATTTGATAGTCAGACGAAGGAGCCACTATCCAAAGCTAATTTTACGATTAATCATCAAAGCCGGCTGGCTACCAATGAAACAGGTCGTTTTTCATTCTATGGTTTTCCGAATGACACGGTGGTGTTCACCTACCTGGGACATCAGCCTACGATGCTTATTGTCCCCGATACCTTAAAATCACAGGAGTATGTTTTGGGTGTATTTATGAAGGAGCAATCTGTTAAATTAGCCGAAATCATCATTTTACGAAGAATCAACTCCCCTTCGATCATGATTAAACCGGTTCAGAATGATCAAAACACGTTGAATATTGCACAAAGCAACGTCAACAAGGCAGTTGTGGAGGGTCTGACGCGCGCTCCCAAAAATTACAATGCGGATATGAATGTCAGGTTAACGATGCTGACGAACCAGATCCGGAACGAGTACAAAGGAATGCTGGTCTCTCCGGAAAACAGTTTTGGATTGTCAACCCAGGGTTACAAGACCTACAGAGTGATTTACGGTTTACCGGTAGTTGCCTCGGGAAAAGCTGCGAAGGAGCTGATTACCAGTTCTGAATGTGAAACTTTATTGCAGCATTTCGAGGCTGTCCAAAGAGCATTACTGCAACCTGAATCAGCTTCTGACACAATTATCAAACAGCCAAAGTAATCAGCTGATTTTGGTTTGCCGTTTATGGTGTCTGATCTATTGTCTGACAACCAACGCCTTGAGGATATGCCAAACCATGCCTGGGTTTTCTTTAAGTCTTCGGGTTGAATATCCAAACCATTGTTTTCCGTATGGAACGTAAACCCTCATTCGATGTCCTTTTTCAAGGATAGTGCTTCTCAATTGAGGTGTCACTCCATAAAGCATTTGGAACTCATATTTGTCTTTTGGCACTTTCAGCTGATCAATCAGTTCATAGGCTTTATTGATCAGGTATTTGTCGTGCGTGGCAATACCAACATAAATACCTTTTGAAAGCATATAATGCAGATCTTCGACATAATGATCCCTGATTTCCTGATGTCCCTGGTAAGCAATCCGTGCATCTTCGATATAAATTCCTTTGCAAAGCCTAAGGTTCACCGGAGCCCCGGGCAGGTTAAGATCCAGTAAACTTTTAATGTCATCAAGTGTCCGGCGCATATATGCCTGAACAACCAATCCGACACGGGTAGGAAACTCTGTTTTTAAACGTCTGAAGATTTCAAGTTCAACGGTTGTGCATCCCGAATCTTCCATGTCAATTCTAATGAAGGAATCACATTTGTCGGCAACCTCAACTATTTCCCGTAAATTCAGGTAACAAGCCTCCTGGTCGAGAAGCAGCCCGAACATTGATGGCTTAACAGAGAAATTACCATCCATTTTTTCGGCCGTGAACCGCTCAATTAATTCGATATAAAGTTCTTTGTAGTAAGTTGTTTCTTCCAGATTACTGACATATTCGCCCAGCAAATCGGTAGTTACCATGGTCCCTTCAAGGTTGAGTTTCCGTGATTCGGTAAGTGCGTCACTGATATATTCCCCTGCAATATACCGCTTAGAAAAAATCCATACCACTCTTTTAGGAAAATAGGGGAGCATTCCGGCAATTATTTGATTAATCATCATTTCGGACTAAACTTATGATTTACGTGAAAGAATTTATTTTATAGGTTACCTGGATTGAAATCCGTTATTGTAATGTTTGTAAAAATAGAGCGACGGATTCAAATGATCTATGATGTTTATCAATACAGTTAATCATTTTTAATATTTTTGCAGGTCAATAGATTTATCTTTAAAAAACAAAAATTAATTTCAAAGTTTTCTGATTCGACTTTTCAATTATATTTGTCATTCAAAAATTATCTAAGAGAATAAGACATAAATACTTTTTATGAAGAACTCGACAATTGTTAATATCGTTTTGGCGCTTGCAGTGGCAGGTTTATACCTGATCCATTTAACCGGGGATAATAAAGATAAGTCAAATACCCCGGACCGGTCAAAAGGGACAAACCATCAGGTTACGATTGCCTATGTGAAAATGGATTCAATGCTTTTCACCTACGAACTGGCAAAAAAATTAAATGCAGAATTTTCTGAGAAGAAAGAGAATTATCGAAAAGAATATACCGACAAACGGATCAAGTTTGAGCGGGATGCCGCAAGTTTTCAGGAGAAAGTTCAACGGGGTGGTTTCCTGACTGAGGAGCGTGCCAAACAGGAGCAGGAACGTCTTGTTGGCGTTCAACAGGAGATTCAGAAACTTGATTATGAGCTTACCCAGAAATTAAATGAGATGCAGGGGCAGATTAATCAGCAGATTGTTGATAGTATTTCCTCATTTATAAAAAGCTATAATGAGATCAAAAAATACGATTTCATCCTCAATAGTGCTAGCATGCTTGAAGGCTCTCCTCAGTTTAATATCACCAAGGAAGTTACTCAGGGTCTCAACGAGCGTTACAAATCCTTGACAAAATAGAAGACAGATTGTTGATCCGGGATCGATTAAATTGAAGTTATTCACCTGAATGCTAAAGGTGATGCGGCTAATGAATGGTTGAGCGGGTCTCTGAAAAACATAATCTTTCCCGGATTTTTTAAAGGACAAAAAGCAGAACTGAGGATTACAGGTTGTTTTAAAAGTTGTATGCAACCATCGCCTTATTCCAAACAGCTATAACCATCGACAGCTTTGCTTACCCCGTCAATTAGTTCCCAAACCCATATCCTTCAGAGATACCTCAATCATCAGAATGACAAGCACTTCCAATGTCTGGATCAGCCTGAAAAGCAGGCCTCGATGTTTGTTGTCATCCCGTGTTACAATGAGCCGGATATAATTCCGACACTCAATTCCCTGGCCGATTGTTTTCCCCCCAATCAAAATGTTTCGGTGCTCATTGTGGTAAACGATGGCTCAGATGCACCGCCAGAGGCAGTCGCTCAGAATATCCTTACATTGGAATTGATCGAAAAATGGCAACTTCACCACCCGGATTGCTTCTTTAAGATTCGACGTTTTTATGCACATGCCCTTCCACAAAAATGGGCAGGAGTGGGGTGGGCCCGCAAACTGGGTATGGATGAAGCTGTCAGGCAAATCGTTAAAGGCGTATTGACAGATGGGATTCTCGTTTCGCTGGATGCCGATTGTACGGTGTCCCCCAACTTCCTCCACACTATTGAACTGGCCTTTCGCGAAAATCCGTTATCCAATTTCTTTACGATAAACTTTGAACATCCTTATGAGAGCATCGAACTGAGTTCTCCCCTTCGGGAAGGTATTGTCCGGTATGAGCTTCATATGCGGTATTACAGAAATGCCCTCCAGTGGTGCGGTTATCCGCATGCCATTCATACTGTGGGATCAAGTTTTACGTTAAAAGCCTCTGCCTATGTCAAACAGGGGGGGATGAACCGCCGAAAAGCAGGAGAGGATTTTTATTTTCTGCAAAAACTGGTTCTGTTGGAGAATTACGGGAATATCCCTGGAGCAACTGTATTTCCTGCATCCCGAATATCCGACCGGGTTCCGTTTGGAACCGGTGCTGCTCTGAAAAAATGGGTTAGCGGGGGTACAGAACTCTATTCTACCTATTCACTCGAGGCTTTTAATCACCTGATCCCCCTTTTTGCCAAGGCTTCCAGGTTTTGGTCAATGGAAAAAGCTGAGATTAATGCTATTTTCGGAAATCTGAATCAGGCGTTGAAATCCTATTGTGAAAACACGCAAGCTATGGCTCAGGTGTTGGAATTGAAGAGAAATTGTTCCTCGGCAAATGTTTTTGAGAAGAGATTCTTTCATCTGTTCAACGCATTTTGGATATTGAAATACCTCAATTTTGCTCATGAAACCTCCTTGTCCCGGGAGGAATTGCACAAAGAGTCGGTAATATTATTGCATTATCTTGGAATACAGGCAGATATGGGTGTGTCGAATGAGCAATTACTTGAAATTTTCAGGAATCTGGATAAGAACAATTAATTGGTTCGCGATCATCTAACCCATAATCAGGGGAATAAAAGGAGATTTTGCCTCTGATTTTTCGTCGGAACCGCAAAATATATTCAAATTTAACAGATTGAATCATTTCTGAAACAATAGGTTGTTATCTTTGCCGGATATTTTTTTATTCAATGGATCATAATTTCAGGAAGACATCATTTATTGCTCAGGTTTTCGGGGATAACCGGAATTTCTTTATTCCGTTCCTGCTTTTCACTGCACTGTTTTTTACACTGCTGGGGATCTTTGGAAATGCTCAGGTCTTCCTTTTCGTCAATCGACATTACTCCAATTTTGCCGATTTTTTTTTCCTCTATCTGACCAATTTAGGTGATGGAATCATTGCTGCTTTACTGATTGTAATTCTGCTCTGGGTTTCATTCCGTGATGCGCTCACATTCTTAATTATAACCTTATTGATCACGATCATTGTTAATATATTGAAAGATCATATCTTTCCTGAATTAAACCGGCCTGTGGCTTATTTTGGAACTTCCGAGATACTTCATCTCATTTCAGGGTATGACCCTCCCACACTCAGTACCTTTCCTTCAGGGCATACAGCAACTGCCTTTAGTGTAGGCTTATATATCTCGATGCTGATCAAAAACCGATCTCTGAAATTGCTCTTATTTCTTGTTGCTTTTTTGGTCGGCTATTCCAGGATGTATATTTCTGCCCATTTCCCTGCAGACGTGGTTACCGGAGCTCTGATCGGAGTATTTATCACCATGACATGCTATTACCTGATGGGATTGGTTAAAAGTTCATGGGCAGATCAAAAAATCAGGTATATTCCAAAGATTCTCGTCAGAAAACAAATTATATGATTAAAAATATCTCTTTGGAAACCCGCCTGAGGGTTTTAATCGTGGTCATAGGACTTTTATTGTTTTTACCTTTTAATGGATTAGTCCATTTATTCGATTGGGATGAAATCAATTTTGCAGAATCGGCCAGAGAGATGCTGGTATCGGGTAATTACAATACCGTAAGCATCAATTTTATCCCTTTTTGGGAGAAACCTCCTTTATTTATCTGGATGCAGGTGTTAAGCATGAAATGGTTTGGGATTAATGAATTTGCAGCCCGTTTTCCTGATGCAATTTGCGGAGTGCTCACCTTGCTGGTTTTGTTTGAGATCGGCAAGGGATTAAAAAACTACAAATTTGGATTGCTTTGGGCTTTAGCTTACGGAGCCTCCATATTGCCTTTCCTTTATTTCAAATCGGGTATTATCGACCCATGGTTTAATCTCTTCATTTTTCTCGCCTTATATTTTGCTTTCCGGCACTTCAGCCATAGGGCAGTTAATCCGAAGGGTTATAAAAGAGTGATAATTTCGGCGGCCATCCTTGGTTTGGCCGTTCTGACAAAAGGTCCCGTAGCCATACTCCTGTTTGGAACTACCCTTTCCCTGTTTATTCTGATAGAACGGCAGTTTAAATACCTGAAATGGTCAGATTTAATCCTGTTTACAGCAGTTCTGATTCTGTCGGGTGGAGCTTATCATATTTATCAGATTTTAGCAGGAAACTGGCAATTGGTGTATGATTTCTTCAAATACCAGGTACGTTTGATGAAAACCGAGGACGCCGGCCACGGAGGAAGTATTCTTTATCACCCTTTGGTCCTGTTTTTGGGAGTGTTTCCTTCGTCTATTCTGGCCCTTGGTGTTTTCTTTAAAAAAGAGAGTTTTAATAACGACTTCCGCAGATTGATGATTATTTTATTCCTCGTTGTATTGGTTATTTTTTCGCTTGTCCAGACCAAAATAGTCCATTACAGCTCATTGTGTTACTTCCCTTTAAGCTATCTGGCGGCGCTATCTGTTTATGAAATATATTTTAATGGGGCTACGTTGGCTAAATTTAGTAAGGTTTTACTTTTGATAGTCGGATTCATTTATGCCCTGATTCCGGGGATATTGCAGTTAATTGCCACCACAATTTCGCCCGATGTTTTGAGGACCTTTATAAAAGATGACTTTGCAATTGCATGTATCGACAGAAGTGTACAGTGGGGCGGATACGAATTCCTTGTAGGTGGGTTGCTGGGTTTAGGTCTGATCATTTCTGTTTTTTATTGGCGCGGATCCAAACAGGTTCTCGGCATTTTCGGAAGTACTGTTCTGTTTGTATTTCTGCTCATGGTTTTGGTCGTTCCTAAAATCGAGAAGTATTCGCAGGGTCCCGCTATCGCTTATATTGAACAGTTTAAAGAGAAGCCTGTATGGGTTTCAACGATTGGTTATTACAGTTACGCCCCGTTTTTTTATTCCGGTAAAATGGAACGTGCATGCAAAGATTGTAATGAGGAAGAATTTTTCCTAAATGGGGCAGTTGACAGGGATGTTTATTTTGTCACAAAAGTCACTGCTTTACAGTCAATTGTCGATAAAAATCCACAGCTTGAAATTGTCGGGAAAAAAGGGGGGTTTGCTTTGCTTAAAAGAATTTATAAAAAATAGCGGATGATATTAAATAAAACAGTTGCAGTTGTGATGCCGGCTTATAATGCCGAGGAAACGCTTGAAATGACACTTGATGAGGTGCCTCGGGATATTGTAGATTACGTAATTCTTGTCGATGATAACAGTAAAGATGATACCTCAGCATTGGCCTCAAAGCTTAATATTCAGTATGTTATCCGACATGATAATAACAAGGGATACGGAGGGAATCAAAAGACCTGTTACAACAAGGCTCTGGAAATCAATGCCGACATTGTGGTTATGTTACACCCTGATTACCAATACACTCCAAAGCTGATCCATTCGATGTGCTATCTGATTGCGAACGGAGTTTATCCGGTTGTATTCGGGAGCCGGATATTAGGGGTAGGTGCTTTAAAGGGGGGGATGCCGCTCTATAAATATATTGCAAACAGGTTCCTCACCTTGTTCCAGAATTTTATTATGGGGCAGAAATTATCGGAATATCATACGGGTTACCGCGCCTTTAGCACCGATGTACTCCGTAAGATCCACTTTGACAACAATTCTGATGATTTTGTCTTCGACAATGAATTTATTGCCCAGATCTTCAATGCCGGATATGAGATTGCAGAAATTACCTGCCCAACCCGCTATTTTGAAGAAGCCTCTTCTATCAGTTTTCTCAGAAGTGTTAAATATGGACTGGGGGTATTAAAGGTAACCCTCAGGTATCGGTTACATAAATGGAAAATCCTCAATTACAGTCTTCTGGAGGGATAATATTTTGATTTAACTATCTGATATAAAGGAGAATTAAGACCTTACAGGTTTTCGGAACCTTGAAGGTCTTAATTCAAGGAAAACAAAAGAGGGTTTCTCAAAATAGAGAAGCCCTCTTTGGATATGGTAAAGAATCCTTTTCTTATTCCAATGTGATCATCACAGTGTTTTTGGGGATTCGGTCACCTTTTTGGATATTGATACTTTTGATCACCCCATCAAACGGCATCTCAATTTTAGTATACATTTTCATGGCATCAAGTGTCATTAACACCTCGCCAGCCTTTATCTTTTGTCCGGGTGTGATATAGATATCGATCACTGATCCGGGGATAATTGACCTTATCTCCTTCGGATCTTTTGGGAGGTATTTCTTGCGCCTGTCATATTTTGTCGTAGTCAATGTCAGGTACTTGGCACTGTTTACAACAAAAACCTGATATTTTGAGCTGTTATCTTCCATAATTAATTATTTAAGTGCAAAATTCAGATCAGAAAGGTGGAATACCATGTTTTTTGGCTGGACGCTGATCAACTTTACTCCCTGAAACCTCCAAAGAATGGATGAGTCTTGCCCTTGTTTCTGAAGGTTCAATCACTTCATCAATATATCCTTTTGAAGCCGCAACAAATGGATTTGCGAATTTATCCTTGTATTCCTGGATTTTTTGTTTCCGCATTTCTGCCGGATTTTCAGCCTCGTCGATCTCTTTTTTAAATACGATATTTGCCGCTCCTTCAGGTCCCATCACCGCGATTTCAGCTGTTGGCCAGGCAAATACAAAGTCAGCACCAAGATGTCTTGAATTCATTGCAATATAACCACCACCATACGCTTTACGGATGATCACGGTTACTTTTGGAACGGTAGCTTCACTGTAAGCATAGAGCAATTTGGCACCGTGTCGGATCACACCGGCATGTTCCTGATCTACGCCAGGCAAATAGCCGGGCATATCTTCCAGGGTCACAATCGGGATATTGAAGGCATTGCAATAGCGGATAAAACGGGCAGCCTTATCAGAGCTGTCACAGTCAAGAACTCCTGCCAGATACATGGGTTGATTGGCCACAAAACCAATCGTATTCCCCTGAATTCGGCCAAATCCAATGACAATGTTCCTTGCGAAATATTCCATGATTTCAAAAAAGTCTGAACCATCGGTAACAGCTTTAATGATGTCGCGGATATCATAGGGATTGTGCGGATCAACAGGGACAATTTCCTCAATGCTTTTCTTAATCAGAGGTTGCTGAATCGGAAATTTAAGTGCTTTTTGAGCGTTGTTCCATGGGATAAATGTAATCAGCTTCTTGATTTGGGCAAAACACTCGTCTTCGCTTTTGGCAAAGAAATGGGCATTCCCGGTTACCTCGCTGTGAACCATCGCTCCTCCAAGCTCTTCCATCGAGATCTCTTCACCAAGTACACTTTTGATTACTCCCGGACCGGTTATAAACATCTTCGAGATATTCTCCACCACGAAAACGAAATCGGTCAGCGCCGGTGAATATACAGCACCTCCGGCGCATGGCCCAAGGATCACTGAAATTTGTGGGATTACTCCGGAGGCAATGGTATTCCGGTAAAATATTTCGCCATATCCGGCAAGGGAGTTTACCCCTTCCTGAATCCGGGCACCACCCGAGTCATTAATCCCGATCAACGGAACACGCATCTTGAGCGCATGATCCATAATTTTGGTAATCTTCCGTGCATGCATCAATCCTAACGATCCTCCGGCAACGGTAAAATCCTGGGCATAAATAGCAACCGGCTGATTGTACATGGTTCCGGTTCCGATAATGACACCATCACCGTGCAATACCTTCTTTTCCATGTCGAAATCACGCCCGGTGTGTTCAACAAAAAGATCATACTCGTGAAATGAGTTCTCGTCAAGAATGGCTTTGATTCTCTCCCGGGCTGTTTTCTTGCCCATCGCCACCTGCTTCTCAATGGCTTTTTCGCCACCTCCCTGCTGAGCCTCCTTTTTTCTTTTCCGGAGGTCAAGGATGTTTCTCTTAAATGACATAAGTGTGTTTTAAATTACTAATTCATCGGTTGTTACAAAAAACAAACGCTTTCGGGGTTAAAACCCGGGGACAAAAGTACAATAAATTATACTTTTTACTCTCCGGATTATCGATTAAACTTCACTAATAGTTTATAAATCAAAGAATAGACTATATCGGTGAAAAGTTCAATTTATTTGGATGCCCACCGGTAGAGGCCGATAGCAATCAGTGAATAGATCATATTCGGAAGCCAAACAGCCAGCAAAGTATTGAAACCTACTTTCACTGCGAAGATGGTTGAAACCTGCATAAACATGATATAGGAGAAACTCAGCAACAGACCCAGACCCAAATGAATTCCAAGTCCGCCTCTCATACGCCGGGAAGCTAATGAGACGCCAATAACCGATAAGATAAAGGTACTTACGGGCCCTGCAGTACGTTTGTAGTTTTCCTGCTCATAACGGGCGACATTATCTACCCCCCTTAGCTTCAGATCCTTGATGTATGCGCTGATCTGACGATAATCCATCGTCTCTTCCTTGGCATTTTGCTGGCCGAAATCAGCAGGTAACATTCTTAAATCAACATCCATTGCCACACCACTCCGGATCACCTCCTGCTGACTGTGCATGTCCCGTTCGTAATAATTCTGGATCACCCATTTTTTCCGGTCACGATCCCATTTGACACTCTCTGCCATGATTTTGGACACCAGTTTCTTGCCGTCGAATCTCTCGAGCGAAAACCTGTAGCCAACATCCAGTTTATTATTGTAGCTCTGCATATAGACATACATCCCTGGCTCCAGCTGGCGATGGATATTCTTGTCTACATTTACAAAGTCACTGCTAATGTAGGTATTCCTGAAATTCACCCGGGCCTCTGTTGCTGAAGGGATTACGAAATTTCCTAAAACCCAGGACATTAGGGCAATAACTCCTGACGCAATCATATAGGGGCGCATCAACCGTTTGTAGGAGACCCCGCTGGCAAGAATTGCAATGATCTCTGAATTATAAGCCATCTTGCTCGTGAAAAATATCACCGCAATGAAGGTGAATAGGGCACTGAAAAGATTGGCATAATAGGGGATGAAGTTCAGGTAATAATCGAGGATAATTGCCTTTAACGGTGCATTTTTGGTGATAAAATCATCTATATTTTCAGACACATCAAAAATCATGGATATGCTAATTATCAGAGCAATAGCAAGAAAAAATGTTCCCAGGTATTTTTTGATGATATACTGATCAATTCTTTTTATGTATCTTATGGCCATTCGTCTATCGTTTTTTAAATATATAAAAAATATTAAAGCCGTTTCCCAATTTGCTTAACCATTTGTTCCTTCCATCCACTGAAAGTGCCGGCTAATATCTGTTGCCGTGCCTCTCCGACCAGCCAAAGGTAGAACGCAAGATTATGAATACTTCCGATCTGGGCGCCCAGCATCTCTTTGGCATTAAAGAGGTGGCGCAGGTACGCTTTGGAGTATTGGTGGTCGACAAAAGAGGTGCCTTCAGGATCAATGGGAGAAAAGTCGTCCCGCCATTTGTTGTTTTTTATATTGATAATCCCGTTCCGGGTAAATAACATTCCATTTCTGCCGTTTCGTGTTGGCATTACACAATCAAACATATCGATACCCCGGTCAATGGCCTGCAAAATATTCACAGGTGTCCCAACGCCCATCAGGTAGCGCGGTTTATCCTCAGGAAGAATCTCATTCACAACTTCAATCATCTCATACATATCCTCTTCCTTCTCTCCGACTGAGAGTCCTCCGATGGCATACCCGTCACTTTGAAAAGAAGCTACATGTTCTGCGGCATTCCTGCGCAAATCGGGGAAGACACAACCCTGGACAATCGGGAAAAACGATTGGGAATAACCATATCTGGGTTCTGTTTCATCAAATCGCCGGATACATCTTTCGAGCCATCGCTGGGTTAGTTCCAGAGATTTTTTGGCATAATCATATTCCGCATCCCCGGGGGTACATTCATCAAAGGCCATGATGATATCGGCACCGATAGATCGCTGGATATCTATGACGTTTTCAGGTGTGAAAAGATGTCTTGAACCGTCAATGTGCGACTGGAACCTGGCTCCCTCTTCGGTTAATTTTCGGATATCACCCAACGAAAAAACCTGAAAACCACCACTATCGGTTAAGATTGGCTTATCCCAGCCATTAAACCGGTGAAGTCCTCCTGCTTTTTCAATAATATCGACTCCGGGACGAAGATAGAGATGGTAAGTATTTCCAAGAATGATCTGTGCTCTGATATCTTCCTTCAGATCTTTAAAATGGACACCTTTGACGGAACCAATAGTACCTACGGGCATAAAGATAGGCGTATCTATATGTCCATGAGCTGTTTCTATTCTTCCTGCCCTTGCTTTTGAGAACGGAGTCGTACCTTGAAGTTCAAATTTCATTTTCAAAATTTCGCATCGCAAAGATAGTCATTAAAGAAGAATATCGGGAAATGTGAAAAAAATGTGAAAAACCATCAATGTTCGGATGTCAATTTGTAATTTTGACCCGTTTCGTTGATACTAATTATGATTGAAATAAGCGGATTTTCATTTGGATTGTTGGAATTTGGGCTACTTATCGGATTTGTCCTGACATTTTTAATACAGTTGTTTTACCAACTTTTTATCAATATTTTCACCTGTAGCGGCAAGAAAAAAGAGAAACAGGAAGAATTACCTTCTATCTCAATTATCATACCATCCCGAAATTACGAGGAGAACCTCAGAGAACTTATCCCGACCCTTCTTGATCAGGATTATCCTGATTTTGAGGTTGTTGTAGTTGATGATTGTTCCTCTGACGGGACTGAATGGTACCTTGCCGGTCTTAAACTGGAATCCAACCGGATTAAAACCAGCCGGATTATACAAGAAACCGATTTCTCCAATGCCCTGGTAATCACGATAGGAGTGAGAGCAGCTACAAAAGAGTGGCTCATATTTCTGAATCCGTTGTGCCGGGTTAAAAGCAAGGATTGGTTAAAATCGTTTGCAGCAGGCATGAATCAAAACACCGAGGCGGTAATCGGCTTTGTGAAGTATGTGAATCATGAAGGTTCGATGCAAAAGCTGATCCGTTATGAGAATTTAGATTCTTTCCTGCTTTCAGGTTCAGCCCGTTATTTTGGTTTACCCATGCCCTTAACAGATATGAATATGGCTTACAAGCGGGAACGTTTTTTTGATCTTAAAGGATTTGCCGGAGTTCTCGATGTCAGGTTCAGCGAAAATGAATTGTATATCAATAAAATATCAAAAAGAAAAAATACCACTCTTCTTCTCGACCGGTCTACGATCGTTGATTATAAAGGGGACACTGACTGGCACGATGGAATGATCTTTAAAAAGAAGCAGCTCTTGCTTAAACGGAAATTTACGGTTGGGCAAAAAGTATTTCTCTCGATCAATAGCCTGAGCCGGCTGGCTTTTGATGTCTCAATGATCGGGTTGGTGATTATTTCACCATGGAGATTATATGTAGCTGGAATATATTTGTTTAAAATTATCCATGAATTAATTTGGGGAATCGTGGCAGCAAAACGTCTGGGTGAAAAGAACCTTTTCCCAAGCTTATTGATTTACCGGTCTCTGGTGCCGTTATTGAGCTTTATCCTATCTGTGAGACTACTTTTTATCCGTAAAAAACGCAGAAGGTGAAAGACATAAATCTCAGTGAGGCATGTTAAGAATCAACCATTATTTCCCGCACCTGACACCGGAGCAGTTACTTCAATTTGAAAAGATGGCTCCTCTTTACCAGGAATGGAATGAGAAAATCAATGTAATTTCTCGCAAGGATATTGATTCTTTGTATGAAAAGCATGTTCTTCATGCCCTGGCTATTGCGAAGATAATCACGTTCAGGCCCGGTACTAAGATTCTGGATGTGGGTACCGGCGGCGGTTTTCCGGGCATCCCCCTTGCAATCCTGTTTCCCGACTGTCCGTTTAAATTAATCGATTCAATCGGGAAAAAGATCAAGGTTGTGCAGGCTGTTGCGGAAGAACTCGGCCTTAAAAATGTTACGGCCCTGCATACCCGGGTTCAGGAGCTGAAGGAAGAATTTGATTTTGTAATTTCGAGAGCTGTCACCGCTTTTCCTGACTTTGTGGGATTAGTAAGGAACAACATCTCACGCCAGCCTAAAAATTCGAGGCCTAATGGGATTATTTATCTGAAAGGTGGTGATTTTCAGGATGAAATCAAGAAGTATAAAAATAGTATCGAGGTGTCTGAGATCTCCGGATTTTTCAGCGAACCCTATTTTGAGACAAAAAAAGTGATCTATCTGCCTGTAACCAGGTAATGGTTGGAAATATATTTATTCTAAATTGCTTTTTGCTTTGCCATCAACGAAAAAAGTCTTATTTTTGCACACCAATTTAGAAACGATACGGTTTAAAGTAATAACATATTTTTCAGAGATGAAACGAGCCATCAGTAGATCCTCCTTTTTCGGAAAGGTGATTTCGGCGAGTTCCATATGATAATTAAAAACAATTAAAAGCATATGAAAAGAACATTTCAACCTTCGAATAGAAAAAGAAGAAACAAACACGGTTTCCGTGAAAGAATGTCTACCGCCAACGGACGTAAAGTTTTGAAAGCCCGTCGCGCTAAAGGACGTAAAAAACTCAGCGTTTCGGACGAACCTCAACACAAGAGATAAAAGGTTGTTGTTCGGTAATCTTACACAAAATGTGTAGAGACAGTGCATGCATCGTCTCTGCACATTTTGTGTTTATTGGAATATTCTGTTTAATTTTGTTCCCATTGACTAATATCTGAAACAACTTGTATGCGGCTAAAAGAATTTCTCTTCCATAAAATCTTTCTCAGGAATTTGGGAATTGCTGTATTACTGACGATTGCATTAATCTGGATTACACTTTTTTTGCTTTCGCTCTATACCAATAAAGGAGAGAATTTTCCCGCACCCAGCCTAAAAGGCTTGACAGTTAATCAGATAGAGTCTCTTGCCAAAGATCGTAAATTTCGTTTTATGATTGAGGATTCTGTTTTTCGGAAAAACTTTATACCCGGAACAGTGGTCTTTCAGAATCCTGCTGCCGGTCATAAAATAAAGCCGAACAGGCTGATATACCTCACAATTGCATCCCATACTCCTGAACAGGTAGAGGTTCCGAAACTGACCGATGTCTCGATTCGTCAGGCCAGGGAGCTCCTCGAATCGAAAGGATTTGAACTTGGAAATATCGTATTGCGCCCCTCCGAATTTGATGACCTGGTTCTGGAACAAAAACACGAGGGGCAAATAATAGTCCCGGGCTCGAAATTGGGAAACGGCTCTACCATTGACCTTGTAGTCGGAAAGAAGATGCTTGGAGGGTCTACCATAATTCCGGACGTAAAGTCCCTTACTCTTCCGATCGCCCAAAATATTTTGAGAGGCAGGTCCCTGAATACAGGTTCTCTGATGTATGATCCTGCTATACGGTCAAAAGCCGACTCCCTGAATGCTGTTATCTGGAAACAGATGCCCCCGGCTGATTCCCTGGCACGCGTTATGCCTGGAGTATCGGTCGATTTATGGCTGAAAATTAAATCCCAGTCAACGGATTCCACCTCTATAAAAATCAACTGACAATTAATGAGTATTATTACGAATGATGAAGAGCCGGATGAATTGGATGATGCCGGTGAAGAAATCAGTCAGTTTGAACACTACCGTTTTGTAGCTGATCAGGGGCAGGGATTGTTGAGAATTGATAAATTCCTGGTTAACCGGATGGAGGGAACCTCCCGCAACCGGATCCAGATGGCAGCCGAAGCAGGAAGTATTTTTGTAAACGGATCCCCTGTAAAATCGAATTACCGCGTAAAGCCCGGCGAGGAGGTGACAATCATGCTCGATTACCCGCGCCACGAACTAAAACTTATCCCGGAAGATATCCCGCTCAATATTGTTTATGAGGATGATGAGCTGATGATTATCAATAAACCGGCCGGTCTTGTGGTTCATCCCGGACATGGGAATTACAGTGGAACACTCGTTAACGGTCTGGTTTATAAATATCAGAATCTTGAATTGTATGGCGGGAATGATCCAAGGCCGGGTTTGGTACACCGAATAGATAAAAACACCTCCGGATTACTGGTGGTGGCAAAAACCGAATTGGCCAAACTTAATCTGGCCCTTCAGTTCTTCAAGAAAACAACCAAACGCAAATATGTGGCACTGGTTTGGGGTAATCTGGCTTCAGATGAGGGAACAATCGAAGGGAATATCGGCAGGAGCCCAAATAACCGTCAGGTCTTTACCGTATTTCCGGATGGCGAACATGGAAAACCGGCAGTTACCCACTACCGCGTCATCGAACGGTTAGGATATGTTAATCTTGTGGAATGTGTTCTGGAAACCGGCCGGACCCATCAGATCAGGGTCCATATGAAGCATATTGGTCACCCGCTTTTCAATGATGATGTTTATGGAGGCGACCGTATTCTAAAAGGGACTACCTTTGCAAAATACAAACAATTTGTCGAAAATTGTTTCACCTTGATTCCCGGGCAGGCTCTGCACGCAAAGATCCTCGGATTTGTCCATCCGGTAACCAAGGAAGAGATGATTTTTGATTCAGAATTACCTGATAACCTGGAGCAACTGGTTATTAAGTGGCGTAACTATATATCAAACAGGGATATAGAATAATTAGCTTTTGGAGAGATTTGCTGCTAAAACACGATCTTAATAGCGAAAGCAACTGGCCGTTCGCTGCTGGCTTATGGTATCCGGGTAAACTTTTTAGGGATAAAGTTAACTTTTTCAGAACAGGGTTGATGATAAAAGACAATTTTGAAAAGACAATATGGCTGGTAGCCAGTAGCTAAAAGCCAGCAACCAGTAATTCCAAATCAAATGGTCTTACTTCCCGATGCGTTTCGTCAATGAACCTATAATATTAATCTCATGAGCAAAAAAAATATTGCCATTGTGGCAGGGGGAGACTCTTCAGAATATGTCGTCTCGGTCAGAAGTGGTGCCAATGTTATGAAGGCCATTAATCAGGAGCTTTTTAATCCCTGGCTGGTCCGGATAAAAGGGGAGGAGTGGATTATTCTGGATGGCGAAAACCGGATAGCGGATATCGATAAGGCAGATTTCTCGTTTACACTGGGCGGAATGAGATATAAATTCGACTATGCCTATATCATTATTCATGGAACCCCGGGTGAAGATGGTATTTTGCAGGGGTATTTTGAAATGCTGAAGGTCCCCTATTCTTCCTGCGACGTACAATCTGCGGCACTTACCTTTAATAAATACTTCTGTAATAACTATTTAAGAAGTTTTGGGATTCCAATGGCCAAATCTGTCCGCCTGATTGCAGGTGAACGGTACAGTGCTGCCGGGATCGTGGATTCCCTGGGTCTGCCTTTGTTTGTGAAACCAGGTACAGGGGGATCAAGCTTTGGCGTCACCAAAGTAAAGAAAGGGGAGGATCTTGTTGAAGCTGTGAATAAAGCCCTCGACGAAAGCCCGGAAGTCATTGTTGAACAATTTATAGATGGCAGTGAGTTTACATGCGGAGTAGTCAAAATTGGGGAACGTAAACTTGTTTTCCCGGTCACTGAAGTGATCCCTAAAAATGAATTCTTCGACTACGAGGCCAAATATATACCGGGTATGGCAGACGAAATAACACCTGCGCGAATCTCAGAAACCCTGACACTTGATATCCAGCGGCGCTCTGCCGAAATCTACGACCTTTGCAGCTGTAAGGGGATCGTTCGTGTGGACTTTATCCTTCAGGGAGATACCTTTTACTTTTTGGAGGTAAATACCGTTCCCGGGATGACAGAAACCAGTTTTATCCCACAGCAAATTAAGGCCATGGGACTTAACTTGACTGATTTATTGACGGATATTATTCTGGATGGTCTGGGTAATGTTCCGGAGAAATAACAGAGATTTTTTAATGGACTGTTTTTAGCAGCTGGCTGTTGGCGAGAGGCAGCCAGCAATTGACGTTTTGATTGGAGAGAAGGAGTTCTTCAAATTCCGGAACAAGCAATCAATTAAAGGGTAATGAGAATTCAGCCAGCAGCAGGAAGCCGGTAGCCTTTCCCTTACCCGAAATAAAAAACGGTCAGTCATCAACAGTTTGTGTGGAACTCTGTTCATAAAATGTTGACAATTTTCACGAAATGGCCAACAGTCTGAAATGGGCTGCGATACCTATTGTTTGTCCCCAGATCCGGTTTTCTGTTCCGAAATTGCATACTATTTTTGAAGGAATAAGTGTATTTTCAATGGTTGAAAAATGGTGAAATTAATTTCCATTAAAGTATTAATAATCAGATTTTTTCTTTAAATTTTTAGGTATGCCTGCTGAAACAAATAATTTCCGTAACCGGACAAAACCCAAAATGACGGTTGAACAGCTCAATGCACAGTACGGGAAGATACCACCTCAGGCTCCTGAAGTGGAAGAAGCGGTACTTGGAGCATTAATGCTCGAACGGGATGCTTTTACGGGTGTTGCCGCTATTCTTAAGACTGAAAGCTTTTATAAGGAAGAGCATCAGAAAATATATACAGTCATCCAGCATTTGGTGGCCAACGAAAAGCCTGTCGACTTATTAATGGTAACCCAGGAATTGAAAAACAGGCAGGAGTTGGATGAAGTGGGAGGACCGATCTACATTACGCAGCTCACCAGCAGGGTGGCCTCGGCTGCACACATCGAATTTCATGCCCGGATTATCGCCCAGAAATACATTCAGCGTGAATTAATCCGAATTTCTTCTGAGATTCAGGTAAAATCGTTCGATGACTCGATGGAACTGGATGACCTGATCGATTATGCCGAATCATCTCTGTTCAAAGTCACAGAGGGAAATATATCCAAGGAATCACAACCCATCAAACCTTTGCTGCGTGAAGCCATTGAACGGATTGAGGAAAACGCCAAAAAACCGGATGGATTATCGGGAATTGCATCTGGGTTTTCAAGGCTGGACAAGATCACCTCAGGCTGGCAAAATACAGATTTAATGATTGTCGCTGCACGACCTGCGATGGGAAAAACTGCATTTGTCCTTTCCATGGCCCGAAACATGGCTGTATTAAAACAAGTCCCGGTAGCCTTCTTCTCTCTTGAGATGTCCTCCATGCAGCTGGTTCTTAGGTTGATAGCAGCAGAAACAGAGCTTGGATCCGAAAAAATAAAAAGCGGAAAGCTTGAAGATTGGGAATGGGAATTATTTAACCGTAGGATCAAGAACCTGGAAAATGCCCCGATTTTTATCGATGATACACCAGCACTCTCTATTTTCGAATTCCGAGCCAAGTGTCGCCGGCTAAAAATGCAACATGACATTGGCATTGTTATCGTCGATTATTTGCAGTTAATGACAGCAGGAAATGATGTCAAAGGGAACAGGGAACAGGAAGTCAGTACGATCTCAAGGAATCTGAAAGCCATTGCCAAGGAGATCAACGTGCCAATCATCGCCTTGTCCCAGCTGAATCGTTCCGTTGAATCACGTGACGGTAAACGTCCGCAACTCTCCGATTTACGTGAATCGGGTGCTATTGAGCAGGATGCCGATATGGTAATGTTTATCCACCGTCCCGAATATTATGGAATTACACAGGATGCCGATGGAAATTCATTACTTGGCGTTGCCGAAATTATCATAGCAAAGCACCGAAATGGCTCCGTGGGTGATGTACAGCTTGCGTTTAAAGCATCATTGGCTAAGTTCAGCAATATCGATGAAATCTCAATGAGTACCATGCCGGATGACCTTGTAGAAGGTAAAAAAGAATCGATATTCCGGTCAAAAATGAATTATGAATCTACTACAGCAGGAACAAGCATTCCTTCGACCGGCTTTGGAAGACCTGGTGATCAATTGATTGAAGGGGCCCCATTTTAATGAAGCAATGAGAGAATGTGACAATGTGCCAATCGGAATGATTGGGTTTTTTCTCATTGACAGACCTATCATTATTGGATTGCTGAATTCGTATTAGCACATTATCAAATTAGCACATTTTCAAATTACAACCTATTCCTTAAAATAGACCCTTTTCACCCGTTGTCCGATGGAGGTAAGGATTTCATACGAGATTGTTCCCAATTTGGATGCAACTTCGTTTACCGGAAGATCTTCCCCGAAAATTATCGCCCTGTCACCTTCAATGGCATGGACTCCGGTAATATCGACCATACACATGTCCATGCAAATGGTCCCAACGATCGGGACTTTCACTCCTCCGATCAGCACTTTCCCAACACCATTGCTCAACCTGCGGTTTAGTCCGTCGGCATAACCAATCGGGAGAATTGCAATGGTCATGGGTTGTTCGGCAAACCCTTTACGCCCGTAGCCGATAGTTTCGCCAGGTTCAACGGTCCGAACCTGGGATATGGTTGTTTTCAGCGTGGCGACATTTTGCAATTCGTGCTGAATATTGGGGCTTGCCCCATAAAGGCCAATTCCAAGCCGAACCATATCCAGTTCCATCTCCGGAAATCGTTCAATTCCCGAAGAATTCAGGATATGCCTTAATATCTTGTAGTTGAATGATTCAGCAACACTATCGCAATACTCCCTGAACCTGTTGAACTGCAAATTGGTAAACGGATCATTTGCCGGATCATCACTCACTGCCAGATGGGAGAAGAGCGAACGAATATACATGGTTTCCCGCGACCGGATGTAGGCAGTCACCTTTTTTACCTCCTCCGGGTGATCAAATCCGAGCCGTTTCATTCCGGTGTCCACCTTAAGATGAACCGGGAAATTATTCACTGCGTTTCGTTTTAGTGCTTCATCAAATTGTTCCAATAGTTTAAAACGATAAATATTGGGTTCCAGGCGATTTTCAATCATTGCATCAAAACTGTGCTCCTCGGGATTCATCACTACGATGGGCACCTCAATCCCATTGTTCCGCAATTCGATTCCTTCATCGGCAATAGCCACTGCCAGAAAATCTATTTTCCTGTATTGCAGCACTTTGGCAATTTCGATTGATCCTGTCCCGTACGAAAAAGCTTTGACCATGGCCATTACTTTAGTTGCTGGACTTAGTTTGGAGCGATAATAGTTCAGGTTATGGACCATCGCATCGAGATCTATTTCCAGGACTGTCTGATGCGCTTTTTCCTGGAGCAGGGATGAGATTTTGTCAAAACGAAACTGGCGTGCCCCTTTCAGCAGTATGATCTCCTGATTAAAATCGGTCTCCCTGAAATGGAGTAAAAACTCATCCGAGGATAGAAAGAAACGCTTATCCGGAATGGTAAACAGCTCACTGAAACGGCTGATCTCTTTTCCGATTCCGATAATACGTTCAATATGACGCATTTGAATATATTCGGCAATTTCAAGGTATAGCACTTCGGGGTTTTCACCCGACTGAAGAATGTCAGAAATGATTACCGTGCACCGTTTTTTCCGGTTATCCGACTGCTGTTCCGTAAAATCGAGAGCATTTACCAGTGAAGCAGTATCCGAATTATAGGAATCGTTGATAATTGTGCAGCCATTTATCCCTTTTTTTAGCTCAAGACGCATGGCTATTGGTGTGATTTTCAGGAATCTGTCCTGTATGTTTTCGGGAATGAACGCTGTTGCCAATAGATATGCCCAGCAGTTAATCGCATTTTCGATACTGGCATCATCCGTAAAAGGGATACTGATTGAGATCCTTTCCGAATTAAATTCAGCTTCAATCCGTGTGGAACTTTCACCTTTTATCCGCATAGTAATCCGAAGATCAGCACAAGAATCGACTGATGACCAACTGAAAAACCTTGGAGAATTATTGAATATTGCCTTGTCAATGGCCTGGCCAAGCAATTCGAAATCTTTGCAATAGATGATCAAACGACTGTTGGTAAAAAGCTTTAACTTTTCGTCAACAAGCTTGTCAATAGACCCAAAATTCTCCAGGTGAGCTTTACCGAGATGGGTAAAAATCCCATGGTCAGGTTGTAAAATAGCCTGCAGCTTTTCCATTTCGCCGGGTTTTGAAATCCCGGCTTCAAAAATTGCCAGATTGAACCGGTCCTCCATGAGCCATACTGACAGCGGATTCCCAATTTGTGAATTGTAACTCCGGGGACTTCTTATGATTTTAAAGTCAGGACTTAATAGCTCGCCCAACCACTCTTTTACGATTGTTTTGCCATTACTTCCGGTTATGCCCACTACGGGATAGGAAAATCGACCCCGGTGAAAGGCTGCCAACCTCTGAAGAGCTTCCAGCGAATCTGGTACAAGGATGAACCTGGCATGGGCATTTGCCGGCGTTGTTGGGGGTAACACTTCGACCACAAACATCGATACCTCTTTCGAAATAGCGTCCTCAATGAAGCGATGGCCGTCATTCCGTTCACTTTTAAGTGCGAAAAACAAGGTCTCCCTGCCGGAAAGGATGGTTCGGCTATCAAACGACAAAAACCGGACAGATTGACGATCAGTAAATTCGGAATCAACCAATTGCCCTCCGGTAATATTGAAAACTTCTGTAAAAGAATAGGAAATCATGGAGCAAAAATAACCAAAATTAATCAACTGGTTTTTTTGTATTTTTACTTTCGAAAAAATAAGAGCGATGGAACCAAAAATACTTCTGAAGTTAATCAGGGACGATATTTCACATCTTCAGGGAATTGTGGATGATTTCAGCCTTGAATCCGCACTGACCTCTGATGAGGTTGAGCTGGCAATTGTCAGAACCAATGGACTGCTACGCCAGCTTGAGTTACTTCAAAAATTAAGGGCTAATTCGGATACTCCCGGCATAAACCGCGTTCCGGGCAGAGAAACGAAGCGTGTTTCTTCGGAAAAGTTCCCAGCGGAAAAGGCACTGAAGGTAATCGTGGCTGATATCAAAGATGATCTTAAAAACGAAGTACAGGCTGTAATCCCTGAACGGATTGTTGAAGTTGATCCGGTACTTCCGGTGAACAAGACATCGGAAAATACAGAAAAGGTGATCATTCCTGAAATTAGGGACCTAGGAGAGGGAGTAGCAGCTAATACGCCCGATCAGGAGTTTAAGAATCAGAGTGAAGAAACGAGCGAATCGCAACAAATGGTTAATGATCTGTTGATCCAGGGGAAAAGTGAATCTGGTTACCAGATCATTCCGATTAAAAGCATTTGGGATGGAATCGGGATTAACGACCGGATTCTTTTTGTACGTGAACTATTTGACAATGACAGTTCAAAGTTTGAATCTGCAGTTACCGTTCTTGATCAGGCAGCCAATATTCAGCAGGCGGTCAATTACCTGAAAATAAATTATAAGTGGCGCAAAACAGAGGCCAGCAAGAATTTTTTAATTTTAGTGAAACGGCGGTTTACGAATTAGCAGATGGGAAAACTTTATATTGTGCCTACACCGATTGGAAATCTGGAAGATATTACCCTTCGGGCATTAAGAGTTTTAAAGGATGCAGACCTGATTCTGGCAGAAGATACCCGGACCTCATCGGTTTTGCTGAGACATTATCAAATTGCTACCCGGCTGTCCTCGCACCATAAATTTAATGAGCACAAAACTGTAGAACATATTGCAGAACGGATTCTTGCCGGAGAAAATATTGCCCTGATCTCCGATGCAGGTACACCTTCGATTTCAGATCCGGGGTTTTTGCTGACCAGGACATGCCTAGAGAGGGGTGTTGAAGTCGAGTGTCTGCCTGGAGCCACGGCTTTTGTCCCGGCCCTGGTCAACTCCGGATTTCCAAGCGACCGGTTTTGTTTTGAAGGATTCTTACCCCAGAAGAAAGGGAGACAAAAAAAATTGAAAGAGCTGGCTGATGAGACCCGGACCATGATTTTTTACGAATCACCATTCCGTTTGGTCAAGGCTCTTGAGCAGTTTGGCGAATATTTTGGTTCTGAGAGAAAGGTGTCGGTTTCGCGCGAACTCTCCAAACTCTTCGAAGAGAATTTTAGGGGCACGGTGGCCGAAGTGCTGGCACATTTTAAGTCTAAAACCGTGAAAGGGGAGATTGTGATAGTCCTGGAAGGGAAATCAGAAACGAAAATGAGTGACCGGGATGAAGATGCGGAGGATTAGAAATTAATAGTCATTTCACACCTTCAGAGTTGATTTAACGAAAATTCTGATATTTTATTATGTTTTTTGTAACTTCGTACTAAAATCTTAAAGTTCATGAAGCTCCCATTTTTGCTTACATTGATGTTATTCGTTTCTGGTTTGCCAGGTTAGGCACAGGAACATCCAATTTCATATACCCAATCAAACTGTGATCGTATGGTTCGTTTAGAAACCAAGGTTGAAGGATTGGACCAGCGAATAGATGATCTGATACTAAATATTAATTCAAAATTCACAGATATTAGCTCAAGATTTTTGAAGTAAATCAAAAAACCGATCATCTTGAAAATAAATTTGACAGCTAATTTAGGTGGGGTTTCGGTTTGGTATTAATGACTATCTTCGGACTTATCGGCTTTGTTATTTATGACCGCCGCACTACCCTTGCACCAGTTGAAAATAAAACTGAACGGATTATTAAGGCATTTAAAGTGGCAGTAGATATAGATCCGGCCCTGCTTGAGGCACTAAAAAGAACAGCTCGATGGTAACACAATTTGAATATTTGGGATACCTGTCTTTTGCAAAAGTTCTAAATTTCAATTTTACACACGATTCCTCATGCTCCGCCAAAAATATACCCACTTGTTTTTTGATCTGGATAATACAATCTGGGATTTCAGTTCCAATTCGTTTGAGGCATTGTATAATACCCTGGATAAACTCAGATTACTGGATACGATCGGCTCATACGACCAGTTTTTTAAGATTTACAGTGAAGAGAATGACAGGTTATGGGAACTATACCGAAACAGATTGATCCCAAAGAAAGTACTAATTGTCCAACGATTCGAAGCCTCATTTGAAAAGAATGGAACCCCTTTAAGTATTGATGGCGGTGTTGTTAATGAAGCTTATCTGGCGGAGATGGTCAATCAGACCAAATTGGTGGATGGAGCCCGGGAAGTTCTGGAATATCTCCATGGACGCTATCAGATGGCGCTGATTACCAATGGGTTCATAGAGGTCCAATCCAACAAAATACGTAAATCAGAATTATCCAAATATTTCAGTAAGGTGTTTATTTCGGAGGAGGTTGGAACACCCAAGCCTGGAAGAAAAATCTTCGAACATGCTGTAAAGTCGATGAATGCCCGGAAAAAAAGCTCTCTTATGATTGGTGATTCATGGGAAGCAGATATTCTGGGTGCTATGAAATTCGGAATTGACCAGATCTATTTTGATCCTCATATTTTTCAATCGGCAACGGGAATGGCAACTTTTTCACCATCTAATCATAATAGTAGAATTATTTTTTGCGATACCCCTTTAAAAGTCGACCTTTTCCCGGAACAAAGTCATATTAGCAAGGTCAATACCGCATATATTTCCCGTCTGGAACAATTATTGATTATTCTGTAAATAATTTTTATTCATTCTATTCAAGCTTTGAAGTAAGTAGCACTTTGCTTACTATTATTCAGATAATTAATCAAATAGGGTGCCATTCCAAATAGCTGATATTTAAAAACATGACAAAAGTCACGTTAATAAACTATTAAGTTGTTCCATCTGTGTTACAAATCTATTGCAGAATATTATTCTTTAAATACATTTGCAAGTAATAACAAATTTTAACAACTTTGTGGTTGTCGTTAACAGATTACCACAAATTTTGGCATAACGACTCTAGTCGAAATTGGCCAACTAATGGATTAAGTGGAATCCGTAATTTAGTTTCGAATAGTCATTAAGATTGGATTCAATTTTCAACAACAATTCTTACCGATAATAATTCATTTTTTGTTAAACATTAAATTTTAGTCTATGAAGAAAATTTCGCTGTTGCTTGCTTTTCTAGGGTTCATAGGATTGCAAGTGGTATTTGCACAGACCAGGGAACTCTCGGGTGTTGTGACTTCCAGTGAGGATGGGACGACCATTCCGGGAGCTTCAGTTGTCGTAAAAGGGACAACACTAGGGACTGTCACCGATATGGAGGGCAAGTTCATCTTGAAGGTTCCCCAAAATGCCAAAGCACTTGTGGTTACTTTTGTTGGGATGACTTCTGCAGATGTGCCGCTTACAAGTGCAACTAATTATGCAATCAGAATGAAATCTGAGAGTGTAGCTATTGATGAAGTAGTTGTTACTGCATTAGGGCAAACGACAAACAAGGCAAAAGTTGGTTATTCGACGGCTACCTTTACCTCTGAGTCTATTAGTAAGGATGGATCAGTCAATATGTTATCCGGAATCTCCAACAAAGTTGCCGGTGCGAACATCTCAGATACGGGTGGTCCAGGATCTTCCACTAAGGTGGTTTTGAGGGGTTATGGAATTATTGGCGGAGGAAACAACCAGCCTTTATATGTTATTGATGGTGTCCCTTTAAATGACGACAGGCTTGCCGGTTCATTTACTTCCAGTATTGCTGGAACCAGTGACTTTGGAAACGGGATGACCAATGTTAATCCAAATGACATTGAAAGTATCTCGATCCTGAAAGGGACTGCTGCTTCTTCGTTATATGGATCTTCAGCCAAGAACGGGGTAGTTATGATCACAACCAAAAGGGGTAAATCAGGAGCTATCAAAGTAGAATATAACGGTTCTTTTAACGTGAGTGAAGTTGGTAAATTACCCGAAATGGAGAATCAGTTCGGTCAGGGATGGGGTGGAGCCTTTATTCTATCCGAAAATGGAAGTTGGGGTCCTCCTTTAGATGGCAGAATGAGGGCTTGGGGCTCTATTGTGGATAATTCGCAATTGATTAAACCCTTCTCCTTCATTAAAAACAATATGCGCAAATTCTATGTTCCTGGAACCGAAGCAAACAATAGTATTGCTATTTCGGGGGGAACTGACGCTACCAGGTTCATCTTTTCCTATTCAAACGTTTCCAGTGATGGAGTAATTCCAACTGCATCTGATTATCTTGAACGGAACACCTTTTCATTGAAAACCAATAGTGATTACGGAAAATTCTCGATCAATACCTCCTTTAATTACATCAACAGGAAACAAAATGCCCCACTAACAGGACAGGGAGGAACCACAGGTGCAACTACATTTGAATCACTTCTGCAAATCCCGGTGGATATTCCTATTTCGGATTTCCGTGATTATAAGAACAAATTCTTCAATGTGAATGGTTACTTCACCCCTTACGCGGAGAATCCTTATTACGCGTTGCATGAAAATGGAATTACCCAAAATGCTGACCGTTTCTTTGGCAATGTGGATATGAAATATAAGTTTACAAAAGCATTTAATGCACAATTCAGATTGGGTGGAGATTTTAATAACGAAAGGACTACCGGCTGGTCTCAGCCGAATGCGCCTACTGCCGGATCCTGGGATGCAGGGAATAATGTTGAAGGATTTGCCAGGGCTGTTGACGTAGGTTCAGTCCTTCAGTCTTCCAACTTTTTTGGAACTATCAATGGAGATTTCCTTCTTAATTATACAAAAGATCTCAACGCTAACTTTAATCTGGAGGCAACCGCCGGAGCGAACTTCTTTCAGTCTGCCCAAAGAAGCGAATTAGCTTATGCTACTAATTTGGTCATTCCCGGCCTTTTTAATCTATCCAATACCAGTGTACCCCCAACTACCAGTGATTTTAATTCCCTGAGAAGAAGGATGGGTATTTACGGAACGGCTACCCTTGGTTTTAAAAACCAATTATTTTTAACTGCGGATGCCAGAAATGACTGGTCATCAACTTTGCCAACCAGTGCCAATTCTATTTTATATTACGGTGTAAATGGTTCATGGGTAATTTCCAAAACACTTGATCTCTCCAGTACTCCATTTACGTATTTGAAATTAAGGTCAGGTTATGGACAAACAGGTTCAGATCCAAATCCTTACCAGATTTATGCTACTTTGCAGCAAGGGAATGTCGGACTTGGTTTTGGCTCTTTAACCACTCCATTTAATGGAACACCTGCATTTGGGATTTCGAATACAATCGGAAATATGTCCCTTAAACCGATTATGACCAAAGAATTTGAGGCAGGTACTGAAATCAAAATGTTTCATGACAGGATTGGCATAGACTTTAGCTATTATAACAAAATTACAAACGGACAAATTTTCACTGTTCCGATTGCTTATTCAACAGGTTACAGCGGAATGGTTCAGAATATCGGCCAGGTCAGTAACAAAGGTATTGAATTGGCTTTGGATTTAAAACCGATTGTCACCAGGAATTTTTCATGGGGAATCACCTATACTTATTCCAGGAATAAAAATAATGTAGACAGACTATCTACTACGATACCAAATGTTGATATCAATAGTGCATATGATGCAGTTACCCGTGCAGTGGTCGGCAAACCTGTCGGCGAAATGTATGCACCGGTTCCACTAACATCCCCTGACGGTAAGATCGTGGTAAATGCTACTACAGGTATTCCGCAGGCAAGTCAGATCTTAGGTGATTTTGGAAGCACCATGTACAAGTATATGATGGGGATGACCAATACCTTCACCTATAAAAACTGGCAACTATCCGGTTCCCTCGATTTTCGTTACGGAGGTGTAATGTATAGCGGAACTGCAGACTTGTTATTGTTTACCGGTAATGCCAAGGCAACGGCGTATAATAATCGCCGCCCGTTTATTGTACCAAATTCGGTTGTGGCTAATACTGATGCCGGAGGAAATACTGTTTATAGTGAGAATCAAACGGTTATTAGCAGCAGCAATTATTCAAATTATTGGTATCCCACGACCAACCCGGGAACTTCTTATTATCAGAGAATTATAGACAGATCATTCCTTAAATTGAGGACTGTGGCTTTGTCGTATAAATTACCTGAAAGATGGGCTGCCAAGATTCTGGCCAATCAGGCATCTATTGGAATCTATGCGAAAAATATTTTATTATGGACACCTAAATCAAATATGTACCTTGATCCGGAAGGGACTAATTTAGGCAATGACTTAGGCGGTGAACTTGGAGAATTCAGAGCAGCACCAACTTCTGAAAGTTTTGGCGCATCCTTAAAAATTACATTTTAATTTATAAAAAAGGAAATTTATGAAAATGTATAATAAAAAATCATTGATCAGCGTTTTTCTTCTGTCGATACTACTGATGGGGGTTAGCTGTAAAAAACAGTTGGATGTGAACCAAAATCCAAATGTGCCTACCTTATCCCAGGGTAATGTTGACCTGGTTTTCCCGGCAGCTGTACTTGCCACTGTAGGAAAGGTCGGGGGAGACTTAACCATTTTAGGAGGGTTATGGAGCCAGGTTTTCACCCAGGCTGCCCTCGCAAATCAATACAGGTATCTCGATTCCTATGATGTGAAATCAACTGATTTTAATGCTTCGTGGGATGTGCTGTATTCGAGCGGTTTGAAAAACTACAAATACGTAATCGATCAGGCAAAGGCTTCCCAAAACTGGTCTTACTACCTGATGGGAAATGTGATGAATGCCTATACAACCGAAATTCTGGTTGATTTATATGACCAGATTCCATATTTTCAGGCACTTCAGGGTACCAGTACCCTGCAACCGAAATTTGATGATGGATTCACTATCTATAAAGATTTGATTGCCCGGATTGACACTTCGCTCAACAAGGATTTTACAGTCTCCACAAATGCCGTGACTTCTACCGCAGACCTTGTTTTTGGTGGTAATGTAAATCAGTGGATTGCTTTTGCCAATACCTTAAAGCTTAAAATGTACCTGCGGATGGTAAATGCCCAACCGGCTTTGGCCCAGTCTGGCATTACCAGCATGATCAATAGTGGTGCAGTATTTTTGACTAAAGATGCAAGTGTTACCAATTTTACGGATGTACTTGATAAGGACAATCCATTCTTTGAGCAAAACAGGCGTTCACTGAATACTCCCGACAACCTCAGAGCGAGTACGACAATGGTGAGTTGGTTAGTTGCAAACGGAGATCCACGGGCTATTGCTTATTATGGTTCAGCCGCTCCTCTTTCTGAAAATCAGGGTGATTTTGCCGGTGCTGGGTATGGCAGTGTTCCTGATTTTGTTCAGTCACCGACCGACCCAGTGATATTTATTTCTGCCGCAGAGTCCTATCTTCTGCAGGCTGAAGCAGACGCCCGTTATATGGGAGGTGCCAAAGCACAATCGTTGTATAATCAAGGTGTCATGGCCGCATTTGCAGCCACAGGTAATGACGGGACCTCCTTCATCACCGGTGTTTATGCTTATCCAACTGCCGGGACACTGGAACAACAAATTGAAGCAATTGTCACACAAAAGTGGGCCTCATTTGCTCATGGATGTCATATGCTTGAAGGATTCTTTGAAAAAAACAGAACCGGATATCCCATAACCAGTGCTGTTTATTCGAACTCTTCCTCCTATGTTCCTGGTCAGCTTGTAATTTCAAAAAACTCGGTACTTGGAGCTGGTTTGATGCCTAAACGATTGGTATTTCCTTTCGATGAAACTTCTTTGAATTCAAATGCTCCGGCCTTGGTACCGATCACTACTGCTGTTTGGTGGGGTAAATAATATTAATGCTTAAAAAATTTAAAGATGAAAAAAATTATCATATTTTCTTTTTTAGCTTTGGCCTTCTTAGCAAGCTGCACTGAAAAGTCTATTATTGACAATGCAGACCAAGTTGGTATTTCAAAGATTACCTACTATCCGATTCTGACAGTGAAAGGTGATCCTTATATTTTCCTGGCAAAAGGATCTGCTTTTACCGATCCGGGAGCCACAGCTGTTGCAGGAACTGCTACTGTATCAGTTGTAACCACGGGTAATGTGGATACTAGCACCCCTGGTGTTTATTTTGTAACTTACACTGCAACCAATAAAGATGGATTTTCAGCATCTGCCGGCCGATTTGTTGTTGTCTATTCTACTGACGCATCAGCTGCCGCGAATGATTTTTCGGGTAATTATGCTAGGTCTACGAATGGTTCGATTGCTGTATGGACAAAAATGGCTCCAGGCGTTTATAAGGTCTTTAACCCAGGTGGAGCACCCGGAACAAGTCTTACTATTATCGCCTTTAATCCTACCGGATATATAATCCATGTCCCTTCTCAGCCCGACAGTGGTGGTACAGTAACCTCATGCACAAATGCATCAAACACGGCAGACATCATTTACGCACCCGGACCACCAGCCAAATATGCATGGCACGTTGTTAATCCTGGTTACGGAACTTCTTTACGTACATTTATCAAACAATAAAAAACTCAAACTATGTATAAAAAATTAATTTTCATAGTCATTGTATTGTTTACAATTATCTCTTGTAACAAAAATGCATACAACCCTGGTGCAACCAGTACGGTAAAGGCGTCCAATGAATGGTGGGTTAATCTGTATTTGGGGGGTGTGCCTCAATATGGGAAATTTCAGAAAATTACAACCTATAATACGGCTGGAAATACAGACTCAATTTGGGTCGATGACTTGGGTGATATTTGGGAATTTAAAGTCAGAGCTTTGTTCAATAAGGACAGTTTGACATTTTCAGCACCCAATGCCACGAATTACTGGCCAGGTTATCCTATCACTGTAAATGTTCAAAGCGGTAAAATCATGCTAAATAAGGCAAAATCTGCTACAGGCCTTCCTACGGACAGCATTTACTTTAAGATAACTTTCTCGGATGATCCCACTGATACTTATGAAATTAAGGGAACCGGACGTACATTATGGGGAGCGGATGATTATTGATAAATAAGTAATCGCCCGACATTATTAAGGGTGGTTAACATAGAAATGATTTAGGGTTTTGTATCTGTTTATTGTTTAAATAACCAGATATAAGGCCCTAAATTGTCTTATACTACCCCTTTTGCAACGAGGGGTTTGTTATCTTGAGTTTGCAACTCTTCGTAATTATTTATTCTAATCTGATTTCGTTTGCTGGTTTAAGCGGGACATAAAGGCATGAATTAAAGGTTGCTTCGTCGTACCTCCCCCCACTCCCCTAAGAAAAAACGATATCGTCATTGGTAGGAGTGACGAAGCAAACTCCTCTATATATCATGCCTTGGATGAAAAACTAATGAAGCTATGACCAGCTTTATTTATTTAGAAGGTCTGGAAATATCCTTCCATTCCGGATTAAACCGGTTTATTAAATTAATCTTCTGTTTGTAAGGTTACTCGTAACTCCGGTGTATAGAACAGAGTTATTTTTATTGTTAAGTATATAGATATAGCACCCTTTCTCCATAATCAATTATTTTATCTAATATACGAAATTTGTAATTTATACAAGAGCAAAAATGTGAAAGAAGATATTGACAACTGCATGATCATTTTTGTATCTTTGTACAAAGACCATCAATAAGATGCGACTTAGTGAATTTGAAATAGATAGTATCCGAAGCCTGGCAAACCGCCATTTTGGGAATGATGTTCAGATATTTCTGTTTGGTTCGCGCATTAATCCCGATCTTCGGGGGGGCGACATCGATTTATTTGTCCGTGATTCAACGGGAAAACCGTTAAAAATACGGAACAAGATCAATTTTATTACTGATCGTATCCTTCAAATAGGTGATCAGCGTATTGATGTAGTGCTGGATAATAACGAGGCAAAAAACTCAGTTTTTTTTAAAACCATTAAGCAAACAGCTATTCAGATATGTTGACAGAAGAGCTTAAGAATAAATTGGCTGAGACACTGGCTATATGTAATTTACATCAGCAGCGAATGATGTTTGCTTATGAGCATCTCGAGAGATACTTCCCGTTGACAGAACTCATCTTCAGTAAGATATCCCCGATCGAATTGGCCTTGTTTGACCAATTAATACATCGTTTTTCAAAACTTCAGGACAGCATGGAATCTCGCCTGTTCAAGCAACTTCTTGAGGCGCTTGAAGAAGATATTGCAGATTTGCCTTTTATTGACATCCTGCATAAAATGGAGAAACTGAAGCTTCTCAATGAAGCAAAAGATTGGATTTCGCTACGTCAGACCAGAAATGCCGTTTCTCACGAATATCCATTTTATACGAAGATTCAAATAGAAGAACTAAATCTTCTACCCGAAGAAGTGAAAAAATTGGCGGCTATCTGGATTCGATTAAAAGAGTATGCAAATAGTCATATGACCTCCTAGATTTTAAATTTCAGTGATCACGCCTCGTTGCAAATGAGGAGTAGTAAAGAGCCAAGTATAAACAAAATTCATTGTACTATGAGCCTGATTAAAGATCTCCCCGAACTGGTGAACGCTAACATCATTTCCCAAGATGCGGCAAATGAAATTTCAAGGTATTACAAGCGAAAACAGGACATTTCTCCCAACCGGCAATTGTTGATTTTTGGCATTCTTGGAGCCCTGCTGACAGGAACCGGCATCGTGTTTATCGTAGCCAATCAGTGGGATCAGTTCCCGCTATTTTTCAAAACTGCCTGTGCCTTTTTCCTGCTGACCCTTCCTCAGCTTTTCTGTGTTTACGTCCTGCTAAAAAAAGCCCAAATCTCGGTCTGGAGGGAGATAGCCGCCCTTTTACTCTTCTTTGCCGTAGGCGCCAATATATCATTGGTCAGCCAGATTTATCATATCAATGGCGATATGAGTACCTTTCTGTTGACCTGGATGATCCTGACGGTTCCGTTGATTTTTCTGCTTGACGCTTCAGCCCTTTCATTGGCCTACCTGTTCATGAGCATGATCTTTTGCCTTTCAGCGAATATGAATGGTACTTTTCCCAATGAAGAGTACCTGTTCTGGATTCTTTTTATTCTTCCACTCCTTCGCTACTATCAGTTGTCGAAGAAAATGCCGACAAATATCTTAGTGATCCTGCACCATTGGATGGTCCCCTATGTACTTACCCAAACGCTTTTCACGGTATCCCGTCAGGCTCATATGCTAATGCATCCGGCCTATATTTACATGTTTGCCATTTTTTATTTCATCAGCCAGCTTACCTATTTTAAAGGCCGTACGTTACTCCATAATGGATATCTCGTATTTGGCTTTGCAGGTGCCATCATTTCGCTTCTGATCATGTCATTTAAAGCTTCATGGAAGGATCTGTCAGAGACCATTTATCAGTTTCCTAATTTTTTTGCTACCCCTGAATATGTGGCTTGTCTTTTATTGTTTGTCTTAGCCACCATTTTGCTCTACAGGCAAAATCACGGAAAGAAATGGAAAGAATGGAGCCTGATGGATGGAACCTATCTTATATTCCTGATAATATTTGCATTAGGAGTTTGGTTTACTGAACTTTCCGTTGTTTTGATTAACCTCCTTTTAGTTGTTTTTGGAGTGGCCATGCTCCGGATAGGATCTAAACATAGTCAGCTTGGGATGATAAACCTGGGAATGCTGGTTATTGCACTTCTCGTAATTTGCCGGTCGTTTGATACGGATTTAACTTTTGTTGTTAAAGGCATCTTGTTTTTGCTGGTTGGCATTGGATTTTTTGCTGCAAATTGGTTGATGATCAAAAAAAGAAAAGGCTATGAAGACAAGTAGATTGATTATTAGCACCTTCATACTGGTTGCCCTGGCACAATTGTTTGTACCTCTTCTGATGATCCGCAAACAGGCGGGTTTCGCTGAAACCGGCACGGAATTTAAGTTTAAAACGGATAACCGGTTTAATCCCGATTTTAATGGAATAGGATCCGACATTACCGGAAAGTTTATCTGGTTAAAATTCAGGGAGGACCATATCAAAATTGCCGATAAAAAAGACTGGGAGAAGGTACGGAATGCCTATGCCATATTTACTACAGACAGTGATGGTTTTGCGAAGATTAAATCGGTCGTAACACTTAAACCCCTTGATACCCCGGACTGGGTGCGTGCTAGGGTTAGTGTGAATTGGAAAGACTCAACACGTTTGCAGCTGTTTTTCCCATTTAATAACTATTACATCCAGGATATTCAGATCAGGAAGGTTGAATCGGTCATTAAAAACCGCCTTTGTGATACCTTAAAAACCAACTATCTTAAGATTAGATTAAAGGAAAACCAATTTACAGCTGGTGATCTGGTCCTTGATGGAATGCCGTTTAAGGAGATCATTGGAAATACAGGGAAGGCTAAATAACCCATTTCCCCCGGTAGAACATCAATTTCAACAGGAAATCAAGTCAAAAAAACCATTGTCCGTTTGGGTGTTAACGGTCAAAGGGTTGATTTCTATGTAAAATTTGTTTTCAGAATTATAATTTTCTAGGGAAGATGATCTTCTTGGGGAAATAAAAACAAATTCTATTAACCGTGCCATTGCACTATTCTTACTTCTCAGTTCCCGGTCAGTTTCTCAAGCAGTACCACATTCTCAACATGGTGGGTATGGGGAAACATATCCACGGGTTGCACCCGGGTAACGCAGTAGCCGTGGCTGAGCATACTGATATCGCGGGCCTGAGTGGCCGGGTTGCAGCTGACATATACAATCCGTTCAGGAGATGCATACAAAATGGCGCCGATTACCTCCTCATGCATCCCTGCCCTCGGAGGATCGGTGATGATTACATCAGGGTGACCATGCTCTGCCATAAATTCCTTGGTCAGAATATTTTTCATGTCACCGGCAAAGAATCTGGCATTTTCAATTTCATTATTCAGTGCATTAATCCTGGCATCCGCAATGGCTTCCGGAACATATTCAATTCCAATTACTTTATTTGCTTCGGATGCTACAAAGCAGGCAATTGTTTCTGTTCCGGTATACAGGTCATAGACCACCTCATTCCCGGTCAGCCGGGCAAAATCACGGGCAACTTTGTATAACTCGTAGGCCTGAAGGGAATTGGTCTGGTAGAATGATTTTGGACCGATGATAAATCTTAACCCCTCCATCTCTTCGATAATGTGATCGCGTCCCTTAAAAACGTGGATATCCTGATCTGTAATCGTATCGTTTCCCTTTTGATTGATTACATATAACAATGCGGTGATCTCCGGAAACCGCTCGTTTAGGAAATTCAGCAATGCTTCCCGTTTTTCAACGTTTTCAGAGAAAAAATTGACAATTACCATTAATTCACCTGTACTGGTGGTCCGGATGATCAGATTGCGCAGCAGCCCTTCCTTGTTCCTCAGATCGTAAAATGCAAGGTTATGGTTGATTGCATAAGTTTTTACGGCATTCCGGATAGCGTTTGAGGGTTCAGGCTGTAACCAGCACTTATCCACATTCAGCACTTTATCGAACATCCCCTGGACATGAAACCCGAGGACATCCATATCCTGGAACTGGTCTCCGGAGCGTACCTCATCGAGGGTCAGCCAGCGCCGGTTGGAGAAGGTAAACTCCAGTTTATTCCGGTAAAAAGTCGAACTTGCCGAGCCTTTAATCGGCATAATCCCGGGGAGTGTTACTTTACCAATTCTGCTGAGCTGGTCAGACACCTGTTTTTGTTTGTAATACAGTTGTTTATCATATTTCAGGTATTGCCATTTACACCCTCCGCATACTTCAAAATGTTTGCAAAAGGCTGGAATCCGGTCCGGTGAATCTGTTTGAATTCTGACCACCCTGGCCTCCTGATATTTTTCCCTTTTTTTGGTCACCTGAAGATCGACAATGTCGCCCGGGATTACACCGGTTGTAAAAACCACAACTCCGTCCACCCGGGCTATGGCTTTTCCTTCGGCTCCGATATCAATGATCTCTACCCCTTCATATAGCGGCAATGGTTTATTTCCTCTTCCCAAAACGTTAATTCTAAAATTTGTGCAAAGATATAAATAGATTGAAATAAGTAGAAACAGATTGAAATAAAGAGAAATAAGCAGATATAGATTGAAATACAGGAATAGATGCAGAATTGGTTGAAATAATTGGAGTCTACAGGGTGCGATTTTTCCGCACTAATATTAAATTAATCAAAGAAACTATAGAAACAACAGAAACATCAGAAACTGGTTGAAATACTTGGAAACATCAGATATTTCCAAATCCCACTTATCCCTTAACCTGATTTTTTCAGGTCCTAAATCCGCACAAAAATAATTCCCTGTCACCCTCCAAATTTTGGTATCTTTGCCGGAACTTTTTAAGGGCTTCCGGTTATTTGCAGAAATGGTTATCAAATTCGGGGTTCTTGGGAGTATTAATCCTTGTCTGTGTTTGTAAACCATGAGTGTTTCAGTTGAAGAATTATACGTCGAATTTGGCGGATTTGAGCTTTTTAAGCAGGTAAATTTCATTGTAAATCCGCGCGACCGGATTGGACTGGCAGGCAGAAATGGCGCCGGCAAATCGACCTTGCTTAAAATACTGGCCGGAAAGCAGACTCCAACCTCGGGAAGAGTTGTGATTCCGCGTGACATCCTGGTAGGGTATTTGCCACAACATATGGAACTCTCCGATTCCAGGACTGTGATGGAAGAAGCGGTAACAGCCTTTGAGGAAATTCTTGAGCTTGAAAAGCGGATTGAATTCCTGAATACAGAGCTGAGTGTGCGTGAAGATTATGAATCAGTTGAATATCATCGGATTATTGATGAGATGCACGAAGCCAACGAACGTTTTCAACTTATGGGGGGAACCAATTTTCATGTGGATATTGAGCAGACCATGATGGGGCTTGGCTTTGAGAGAACCGACTTTGACCGGCAAACTTCAGAATTCTCAGGTGGATGGCGAATGAGGATTGAACTGGCAAAAATACTTTTGAAGAAACCCAATGTGTTTCTCCTTGATGAACCTACAAACCACCTTGATATAGAATCTATTGAATGGCTTGAGAATTTTTTGAAGGATTACGCCGGTGCCGTTGTCCTGGTTTCTCATGACCGGGCTTTCCTTGATAATGTTACCAATCGCACCGTCGAGATCAGCCTGGGTAAGATCTACGATTATAAAGTGAATTATACCAAGTACCTGGAGCTTCGTGTTGAACGGCGTGAGCAGCAACTTGCCGCTTTCCGCAATCAGCAGAAGATGATTCAGGATACCGAAGATTTTATTGCGCGGTTCAGATACAAGGCGACTAAATCGGTCCAGGTGCAGTCGAGGATCAAACAATTGGACAAAGTTGACCGGATTGAGATTGATGAAGAGGATACGCGCTCATTAAATATTAAATTTCCACCATCACCCCGGTCCGGAACTGTTGTTTTCGAGGCAATTGAGGTGAGTAAGCGATATGGCGATCTGCTGGTTTTGGATAAGGTTGATTTAAAGCTCGAACGGGGAAACCGGATCGCGTTCGTAGGCAAAAACGGAGAAGGAAAGAGTACAATGGCCCGGATTATTATGCAGGAGCTCGAGTGCACGGGTGAGCATAAGTTGGGACACAATGTCAGGATCGGGTATTTTGCTCAGAACCAGGCCTCTTTGCTCGATGAGGAACTAACGGCATTTGATTCCATTGATAAGATTGCGGTTGGAGATATCCGGACGAAAATAAGGGATATCCTGGGCGCATTCATGTTTTCGGGTGCGGATGCCGATAAAAAGGTAAAAGTACTTTCCGGAGGTGAACGTGCCCGTCTTGCCATGATCCGTTTATTACTGGAGCCGGTTAATTTCCTGGTTTTGGATGAGCCCACAAACCACCTCGACATCCATTCCAAGGGTTTATTAAAACAGGCTCTGATCAATTTTGACGGGACTTTGCTGGTCGTATCGCATGACCGCGAGTTTATGGATGGTTTGGTTGATGTGGTTTATGAATTCAGACATAAGAAAATCAGACAGCACCTGGGTGGCGTTTATGAATTTCTACAGAAACGGAAGATGGAGTCACTGCGGGAACTTGAGCTTGCCACTCCTGAGAAAAAGATAAAGAAAGAGATTGTTAAAGAGGTTGTGGCTGTTCGTTTTGATGACAGAAAGGAGATCAACCGGATGATCAACCGTCTTGAGAAGCAGATCAGCGAGGCGGAATGGCAGATTTCAAAACTGGAGGAGGAGATAGCGGGTATGGACAAAATGCTGGCCGATCCCTCCACGATGGAGAACAGCTCCCTTTTTGAACGTTATGGTACCAGCAAGAAGCAGGTTGAAACGGCGATGAAAGAGTGGGAATTACTGAATGAAGAGTTAAAGGATTGGGAAGCAAAACGGAACTGGTGATGCAATGATGGAGAGAATTCAACAATTTATTTCCATTTTATTTCCATTTATTTCGTTTGACCAACAATTGCTTCACCGGTGAATATTGAATAATTAGAATTAAAAAATATGGAAAAGACAGATTATATTTTCGGAATGCGGACCATTATCGAGGCCATCAATTCCGGCAAGGAGATTGAGAAAATATTGATAAAGAAAGGTTTGCAGGGGGAGCTTTATCATGAATTAATGGATCTTGTTCATCAGATGCAAATTCCAATTCAGCTGGTTCCCATTGAGAAACTTGACCGTGTGACGCGCAAGAATCACCAGGGAATCGTCGCATTTATTTCTCCGATAATCTATCAGAATATTGAAGAGATCATCCCCAGACTTTATGAAGAGGGGAAAACGGCCTTGATTTTGATCCTCGATGAGCTTACCGACGTTCGTAATTTTGGTGCTATTGCCAGATCTGCTGAAGTTGCCGGAGTTCATGCCATTATAATACCTGAGAAAGGATCCGCCCAGATTAATGCCGATGCCATAAAAACATCAGCGGGAGCCTTGCATCTAATCCCCGTTTGTCGCACCAAAAGTTTGTCAGCAGTAGTAAAATATTTGAAAAACAGCGGTTTAAAAATCGTGTCTGCTTCGGATAAAGGGGAAACTTTCTATTACAATATTGATATGAAGAATCCAATGGCAATTATTCTGGGCTCAGAAGATTTAGGTATTGAGGCTGGCTTGCTTAAAATCTCAGACGAATGGGCCAAGATTCCGCAGAATGGTCAGATCCAGTCACTGAATGTCTCAGTTGCGGCCGGTATCATGATTTTCGAAGCGTTGCGCCAACGCGCTTTAGGCGGTTTATGAAAAAATAGGTACTTCCCGTTTAAAGGTCTCCTCCAGTGAAATAAATGTTTCGGTACTTGAAACCCCCGCAATCAATTGGATCTTCCTGCTCAGGATCTCTTTGAGGTGCTCATTGTCCCTGGCATAAACCTTGATGAAAATTGCATATTCTCCGGTCGTATAGTGGCATTCAACAACCTCATTGATAGCATGCAGGTGTTTTGCCACATCGTGAAAGAGTCCTCCCTTTTCAAGGAAAATGCCTACGTAGGTGCAGGTACGATAGTCAATCTTTTTAGGATCAATGTAATATCCGGAGCCGGTGATTACCCCCATTTCAATCATCCGGTTTACACGCTGGTGGACCGCAGCCCGGGAAATGCTGCAATCATTGGCAACATCTTTAAAAGGGATTCTGGCATTTTTGGTGATAATATCCAATATATGTAAATCTGTATCATCCAACTGATTTCGAAGTGTCATTTTCGCATGTTTTTTTCTTTTTCCAAAGATAGATTTCTTTCTATTATTCTTTAACGTATAAGGAGCCAAATTTGTTAACTGAGACCTTATTCCAAGCTATATCCAGATCGGTTAAATGAGGTGGCTCTGTGGCCTTATAGCCGATTCCAACAACAGAAAGTACTTCCAGTCTTTCAGGAATCCCAAATTGTTCGTGAATGTACTCATTGGCGGTAATGTCATCATTATAAAACCGGCGGTTGATCTGTACCCAGCACGATCCAAGTCCAAGTGTTTCTGCTTCAAGCTGAATGAAAATGGAGGCGATTGCGCAATCTTCCACCCAAACATCACTCTTTGTCTTGTCCCCGGTAATAATGATCGCCAGCGGAGCGTGTTTGAGTAATTGAGCACCATGAGGTTTTGAAGTTGCAAGATTTTCAAGTAGGGCAGGATCATTGACCAGGATAAATTCCCAGGGGCGACGCCCTTTTGAAGAGGGTGCAAGAAGCGCTGCAGTAAGCAGTTTCTTAATCTTCTCTTCCTCGATCTTTTGATTCAGAAATTTTCGGGTACTACGGCGGTTGTATAGAATTTCAAGCATACAGGATTAGGTTTGCTGCAAATTTACGAACTAGGAGCGACATAAATCAAAGAAAGCCACTCTTTTTTAGAATGGCTCTCTTTAATTTTATCCGAAGACCAGTATTATTGCAACAAATGCTTGTAGTTATTATTAATTAAATCAGGCAGGTAGCTTGCAATAAGGTTCAGTGCAGTCTCATTGCTGATGGATGAATCACTGATTACCTTTTGTTGTTTCAAGGCATCCTTATTGATTATTTGTTCAAGTATCTGAACCGGAACCTGTGATTTGCCTGGTCTGATCATCCGGGCACCAAATCCATTTTTACTTAAAACATAAACGATTTCGAAGAATTTACTCCTGACCGTAAATTCTTTATCCCCGTTATTCTCCGACATTGTGATTTTAAAAGCATTCTCCGATGCTGAATATTTCAGATTCCAGCCTGTCGAATTTGCTGAATTGTCTGCAGTAATCGAAAAATTTTCATTCCCTGAATAAGATTCATGTCCCATAACACCACCCGTACAAATCAGGGTGAAAAACGCAAGAATTAACATTGCTCTTCCTAATAGGCGATTAATTGTTTTCATTCTTAAATTTATTAATTGGTACTTTCAATTTGTAATTATATTGCAAAGTAAGCGGTTTTTATGGTCCGGTTCACCAAATTCAGGGTTGATGTCCGGAACCTGAATTTGGCGAAATATTTAGACAAAAATACTTTTAAACAAAGGGATTGCTTTATTTTCAGGCTGATTTAAATAGAACGGTTAATCATTCATAAATGCAAATAATCAGGGAGATATACTTACGAATTGAAAGTAATATGTTTTACAACATATATTCGAGGTTGTATTTTGCAATAGCATGATATACAGATTAATAAATGATTAGCTTAGTCAATTTGCGTATGTTAATTAATTGTTAAGTCAACTGATTTGTGAGTTAAAATGGATTTAAGTATAAAATTGTAAGCAAATAATCGTTAATTGAGGATCAATCCCAAGAACACAAAAACCCGGGCTGTCTGTTAAAAGACCCAGGTTTTAAATAAACATCAGATATACAGGCGATTTCAGTTTCTGCTTAACGTCTGACCGTTTTGATAAAAAGTTGATCGAAAAACCACAAAGCCAGAATGGCCAGGGCACCAATGGCGATTGCCGGTGATATATTGGTTAATTTTACAAAAAGCTGATTTATTGGCAGAAAGAGCTGAGCCAGATCGATTCCATAAACCGCTTTGGTCTTGGCCAGGGAATCTGCTTCAGTTGGAAGTGAAGAGTGCAATAAAAATAGCAGGGTGGTTAATAACAGGGTGATTATGGCTACGGTCCACCAGCCACGCCTGCTGATTATCGGCTGATACTTAACCGGATTCAGACTCCATTCCGACATCACGCGTTTCATCACCGTGGAGGTAAAGTCTGGCGAAGGCTCCTCCAAAGGGAGTTCCTTAAACCATTTCTTCATGATATCTTGCTGATTCATAATATAGAAATTATTTCATCTTTTAATACAAATTGTAGTTCCTGCAAAAGCTTTTTTCGGCTTCGGTGAATTTTAACCTTTACATTTGAGACCGACAAAGCGGTGATCACGCTTATTTCATCCATTGAAAAGTCATCGTAATAATACATTTTTAAAAGAGCGCGCTCTTCCGGATCCATCCTTTCCAATCCAATCTCCAGGTATTTTTGTCTGTCATTCCTACTTAGTTGATCTACTATGTTTTCTGCAGACTGGATTTCGGTATCCGAGATCTTAATATCGTCGATATTTACCTCCCTGTTATTTCTGGCTCTTAATTTAGAAATGGAAGTATTGTAAACAATCCTGAAGAACCAGGTCTTAAAGGTTGAACCATTTTGAAAAGAACTTAATGAATTATAGGCCTTTATAAAGGCATCCTGAGCTGCCTCCTCTGCATCTTCACGATGAGTGAGCAGCTTCATTGAAAGGGAGAATGCAAGATGTTTATACTTTTCCACGAGTTGTGAAAATGAGCCTGAATCCCCTTTCAGAATCTCCCGAATATAATATTCATCTGTTTTCTTCTCCATTTGCCAATTAGACGATTCACGTCCTGTTGAGGTTACAAAACAAAAGTGTTTAAAATATTAGAAGAGTAATTAAAAGTAAGTACGTATTTTTTTTCGGATTTTGTAACCTGGATAAATCATGTTGCGTCAAATGGGCAAATGTTAAACCTTTAAAAACAAATATTATGGGACCTTTTGCAGTTGGGATTTTTGTACCAATTACATTGTTTGCAATGATTTTTGGTATTGTATATCTGGGAATTACTTCACGCAACCGGGAGCGAATGGCTTTAATTGAACGGGGAGCAGATCCGTCCCTTTTTGAATCGAAAAAGAAAACGGGTGTCAGCGGTGTTATGAAGTTAGGCTTATTCCTGTTTGGTGTCGGTTTAGGTATTGTGATCGCTTATTTTCTGGTTTCGGGTGGAATGGAAGAAGGGGCAGCCTATCCGGCAATGATTTTTATTTTTGGCGGAATTGCCTTAATCGCTTCTTATTTGTGGCAGCGTAAGCTGGATAAAGAGGATGGATTAAAGCTATAAAACATCGTTTTTGATTAAAAAAGCCCGGAGTCGGGCTTTTTTATTTGGTATTTTCCATAATCACCGCTTTGATGGCCCGTTGACATACCGGGCAGAAATCTCTGGTTATATTTGATTTCATCCGGCAATCTTCCATGGGACTGTAAATTCCTTTAGAGGTGTACCCTCCGCCTTCAAAAGCCCCAACAACTGAGGTATATTTCCCTTCGCGCGGTGTCGGAACGGGTGTTGCAGGGGTAACCAAATCCTTCCATTTTGAATCGAAATTCACCAGCGTGGTGAGGTTTGGCTCCCATGGCTCAACCTTAAGATTATAATAATCTTCGAAGGCTACCTCTGAGGTATAATATTCATCAGCCAATCCGCCAAAACCATGCCCGAATTCGTGAACAAAAACATTCGATGAAAGTTTATGGTCTGCCGTACAAACATTGATGAAATTGTAAAATCCCCCGCCTCCGTACCGTGACGAGTTTACCAGTACAATCAGGTAATCATAAGGTACCGCGGCTGCCATGTCACTTACCGTTTTCATATCGGATGTGGTAAGATACCTGGCGATGTTGAAGGTGTAAAAAGTGCTGTTAAATAAGGTGTTACAATAAATATGCTCACCGGGAATATCGGTCCCCGATTCAATGGACGTTGTTTTGAGGGCATAAATATTGAAATAGTTCTTTAGCTGAGAAAATGGTGCTACCACAAAAAGGGAATCAGTAAGCCTTTTGGCATCATTCACAAATTTATCCATTTCATTGGCTGTGTAGCCTTCAGCAAGAATTGCAATGTCAATTTTATGGGAATAATCGCCTGAATAATAAATCTTCTCGACCGGAATATCCCGGGTATTCTCATTGATTATAAAATAGTTGTCAGGATCAATAGTCTGGGAAAATATACCGGAAAATTGTCCGTTGTAATTTCTTTTCTCAATCTTGAGGGTAATCTTCTTTTTGGGGAAAGGAAACCGGATTACCTGATAAAAAGCTTTGCTCATCTGTTTGGCTTCTGCGGTCGACTGCCATTCCTGAAAGATCGGGGAGAATCCTTTCGAGAAAATAAGTTCGCCACTCTGATGATCGTAAACCTGAAAACGGTAAGTTCCAAGATCCAAACGATCAATCAATGCACCATGTGAACCGCTCCAAAGTTTTTCTTTTTTTAATTCGGCAGGCAGTACAGAAGCATTCGATTGGTTGCCGCTGAGGAGGTAATCAAACCTTAAAACATCATCCGTGAAAAACTGATCATATATGGGTGTGCCAATGACAGAGAACGGAGCAAACAGGAGAATTATCCTGAGCAAAAATTCCTTCATATTGAGCTTCTTTGGTTATTTTTACATTTATTGATCAAAACTACTTATTTTTGATTAATAAATATTTCAGATTATGTCCGTATTCTACGATTATATCAAGGAGCTGTTACTGAGTTATGGGTTTATGACAAGGATGGCTGTTTATGGTGCCGTTCTTATCACTTTTGCCGCCATTATTCTGTTCGCTTCCATAGTGTTTTTGGTGATCCGAAAAATATTTGTAAAAATTGTCGGAAGGCTCGTATTGCGCACTAAAGGGATATGGGACGACACGCTTTTTAACCACCGTGTATTTCATGCGCTGATTCATATCATTCCGGCAATTATCATTTACAGCTCATCAGGTTTTGCAGGTGACGATCTGACTTTGTTTCCTGAGGTGGTAAAAGGAGTGGCGCATATCTATCTGTCAGTCATTATTATGGCTGCATTTCTCCGGTTTCTGAATGCTTCACAGGAGATTTATGATTCTTATCCTTATTCTAAAGATCGTCCTATAAAAGGGTATATTCAACTCATGAAGATCCTGATCTATTTCTTCGGATCTATTTCCATCGTAGCAGTTCTGGTGAATCAGAATCCTGCCAGTCTATTTGCCGGACTGGGAGCCATGGCTGCAGTTCTCATGTTGGTTTTCCGTGATGCCATTATGGGATTTGTCGCAAGTATTCAGCTGGCTGCCAATAATATGGTCAAACATGGGGATTGGATTACCGTTCCAAAGTTTAATGTGGACGGAACTGTCCAGGACATTTCACTCACAACAGTCAAGATACAAAACTGGGATAAAACCATCACAACGATTCCTACCTATTCGCTTGTTTCAGAATCAGTTATTAATTGGATAGGCATGAAGGAGTCCGGAGGACGAAGGATTCAGCGGAATATCTATCTTGATATGACCAGTATCAGGCTTTGTGATCAGCCTATGCTCGAACGAATTTTCAAACTGCCTAAGTTTCATGAATTTCTGAATACGGATTCTGCAGATCCCGATGGTTATCAGAACGATCTCGACATTGGGGCATTGAAGATGAACCTGTTTGATACTCCCACCAATCTTTCCTTATTTAAAAAATATCTGGAAGGTTATTGTCGGTTACATCCGGGAATTCATGAGCATATGACCAGAATCGTCAGGTACCTGCAATCAACAGAGCGGGGCCTTCCGGTTGAGATTATCGTTTTCAGCAAGGCCCAAAATACGGTGCTTTATGAAGCCTTGCAAGCCGAAATCTTTGATCATATTTTTGCGGTCTTACCGGAATTTGGACTTCGGGTATTTCAGAATCCTACCGGGAATAGTTAATCATTACCGGAAAAATAGCTCAGGTACTCTGTTGCAGGTCGTTTTTGACAAAGCGGTTTGTTTATTTTTTCATTCAAAAAGTTAGAAAAGTGAAAATATTTAGCGATTTTTGTATCAAATTGAAAGCATCGTGAAGAAGAACAATATTGAATTAGACGAAGATTTTAAAGAGCAAAGTGTACATATTGATGATCTTGACCGGAAGATTCTGCGACTGATTACTGCAAATGCAAGAATCCCATTTTTGGAGGTTGCCAGGGAATGCGGTGTTTCAGGAGCCGCAATTCATCAGCGCGTTCAGCGGTTGGTTGCTGTAGGCGTCATCGTTGGTTCCGAATTTATTGTGAGTCCGCAAAAGCTTGGATACAATACGACGGCCTATATGGGCATTTATCTGGAGAAGGTCAACTATGACAAAAAAGTGTTAAAGCAGTTGCGTGAAATTTCGGAAGTTGTTGAATGTCATCATACAACTGGACAGTATGCGATTTTTATAAAGATCCAGACCAAGACCAATAAACACCTGATGAAGATTATTGATACCGATTTGCAGGCTATTGACGGGATAGCACGAACTGAAACATTTATCTCCCTCGAGGAAGATTTCAAGCGGCAGATACCGATCCGATAAAAATATTTGTTTCGATAAACAACAAAGCCCCCTAGCGCAGGAGGCTTTGTTGTTTATCGAAATGTCCCTTAAAATGGAAGATCATCCTTGTCGTCTGAATCTCCCCCAATTGGCGGGATATCCGAGTGCGAGAAGGATGGTGGATTGCTTCCGGAGCCACCACCCGGCTGTACCGGGTCAACCCGGAACGCATTAATGTTGCTGAACCATTTTTCATTGTATTCGCGCGATTCGATACTAAACGACACTTCAACCTCCATATTGGGTTTAATCTTGTCAAATGTTCCGTTTTTATCGTTAAACAGCGTGAAACAAATCTTTTTCGGATACTGCTCTTCTGCGGTTTCAATAACAAAGTCCTGTTTTTTCCACTCTCCGCGTGCACTGGTCCCTTTTACTTCAGGGAGAATCTGTAACACTTTTCCTGTTGTTTTAAAGCTCATATCGGTCTATTTTAAAGTTACTTAAAAAAAGGATCCGGAATTTATAATCCCGGATCCTTCAAACGGGGTTACTCCCCAAAAGTAATTTAAAAAAATCAAATTATTTTTTGATTTCAAGCAATTCAACTTCGAAAACCAGGACTGAATTAGGTTTAATATCGGCTCCGGCACCACGTGGACCGTAAGCAAGATCCGACGGGATAACCAGTTTCCATTTTGAACCTACAGGCATCAGCTGCAGGGCTTCTGTCCATCCCGGAATAACCTGATTTACAGGGAATGTATCAGGTTTGCCTCGGTTAACTGAACTGTCAAATACTTTTCCTTCAATGGTTGTGCCATGATAATGAACAACAACAGTATCGGTTGCGGCAGGTTTTGGCCCTTTGCCATCCTTGAGGATTTCATACTGAAGTCCGCTCTTTGTAGTCGTAACCCCTGAACGCTTGCCGTTGTCAGCAAGAAATTTCTTTCCTGCTTCACTTGCTTTCGCACCTTCCTGTGCCTGGGCTTTCATAAAATAACTTTGAGTTACTCCTGAAACTTTGGCGGTAGCAATTTGTGAAGAATCACCATTTAATGCACTGGTGAATGCGGCCAAAATGATTTTTTGGTCAAGATCTTTGCCTCCCGGAGCAGTGGGAAGATTTTTCTTAATGTTATTACCTATGTCAATACCAATTGCATAGGCAGCTGAATCTGCAAGTGTCTTCAGCGGAACTTTTGAACTTTTAAATGAGTTGCAGGACCCAAAAAAGAAGGTACTTACAATCAATGTAACAAGGAGAGATTTGATTTGCATAACCGTTTTCTTATAAATGTTTAATGTTTATTCTAAAAGGTGCGAAGATAGAAATTAAATTTGAGAAATCTGAAATCGATTATTTGTTTATATGGTTAAAAAATATGAATTACAATCCTTCTGAAGGTTAAAAGATTCCAGGTAATGGGTGAATCGTGCGTATCCGACTGATTCTTTAAAGGGCCAATCAATCAGGACACTATGCAAGGGAAGCTTTCGTCCCCCTTAACATTTCCCGCTTGCCATGAGGCCCTGGAATTCTCTCGGTGGCAAATCCAACTACATTGAGCGACCGCCTGACCTCCCCTTTGGCGCAGTAAGTTACAAATTTGGCTGCAGATGAACAATGCGCTGAAATTTGACGAAAAATGGAGGTCGTCCAAAGTTCAGGTTGCTTGCCCGGTGAAAAGGCATCAAAGAAGATCAATTCAAATAGTGGCAGGAATGAATAATCGATATTTGATAAATCTGAGGCTATTTTAAGGATCGAAAAACAATCGGTGATTTTAACCTCTTCATTCCAGGCCGCTTCATGAATTTTCCTGAAAAGTTCGGATGATCCGCCCGGGATCAGGGTCGGATAATTGAGCACTTCCCAAATTGACGGTGGCAGGGGATACTTTTCAATCGTGATATACCGGATTGATTGCTTTGTTTTAAACGTCTCCAAGATAGTTAGATACGCGTTTAGTCCGGTGCCGAATCCAACCTCAAGGATGCTCAGTTGGGATTGTTCACATTTTCGCAGTCCGGCTTCTATGAAAACATGAGTCGATTCCTGGATGGCTCCGAAGGTTGAATGATAGTGTTCATCAAGTTCTCTGACAAACAGAGTATCGGAACCGTCAGCTGTTTTGATCAATTCGTGAGCACTCATTTATTGGAAAATTTGTAATCTATTTTTTAAGGATTGAGGCAAAAATACCCTGAAAAATCCATACTTTCGGCAGATCGTTAAAGAATGTTTAACAGCTAGCTCTGTCATCAATGCTTATCCGGTTATACGACGAAAATCCCAATCCGAAAGATTTACTGAAGGTGGTTGAAATACTTCGGGATGGTGGCGTCATAATTTTCCCGACAGATACCATCTATGGGATTGGGTGTGATATTACCAAGCCAAAAGCCATCGAACGGGTGGCGCGCATTAAGAATGTAAAGCCGGAAAAGGCAGCCTTGTCTTTTCTTTTTTACGACCTGAGTAATATCTCCGATTATTGTAAGCCTATCTCGAACAATATCTTCAAGCTAATGAAGAAAAATCTTCCCGGCCCTTTTACCTTTATCCTTAATGCAAACAGCAATATTCCCAAACTCTTCCGCAACACCAAAAAAAGCATAGGAATCCGTGTCCCGGATAATAACATCATCCGCGAAATCGTAAAAGAGCTTGGTAATCCGATCTTATCGACATCGGTTAAAGACGAAGATACGATTATCGAGTATTCCACCGATCCGGAGCTGATCCATGAAAAAT
>Ga0364908_10011_pt1 | contig 66829 bp, 57 predicted proteins | sample ExccelJu500002D4_2_FD_206965 | JGI IMG/M metagenome (GOLD analysis project Ga0364908, IMG submission 206965) | Enriched cells from Trout Bog Lake Hypolimnion, Wisconsin, USA - BchlTB.July02.5000.02.D4 | ecosystem: Environmental > Aquatic > Freshwater > Lake > Hypolimnion/Profundal zone | place...
ATCGGCAAGAAGCGCGCCAAGATTATGGTTTTTCCTCCGTGCCTCTCATAAAAAGAATGGGTCTTACGTAATGCAGTCTGATCAATCCACCGTGACTGACTGCTAAAGACCCTTTGCCCAATCCAGCGTCCAATGAGGTAATTAACGGTATTACCTGCAATCGCAGCAATTAATAGACCGCCGCATAGGGTCGATAAATCAAATTGTTTGGTTGCACAATAAGCGCCCCCAATAAATAATAAAGAGTCACCCGGCAAAAAGGGGGCAATAACTAAACCCGTTTCAGCAAAGACAATGGCAAATAACAAACCATAAGCCCAAAATCCATATTGCTGAATGACCACATCTAGATGACGATCAATATGCAGTAGTAGGTCGCTTAATTGCAACAGGGTATCAATCAATATGAGCTCCAATGGTGGGATGAAAGAATATTAACAGGCTCATTAATGGCGTTGCTATTTCGTTCCTATAATAGGGAATGGAAACTGAACCTCACATTCAGCCTACGCATCCAATTTCTAATCCACCAATTCTTTGCATTGTTGGACCGACAGGTGCAGGCAAAACCCATCTAGCAATGTCTCTTGCGGAGTATGCAAAATCTATTAGCTTAACAATAGAAATAATCAGCATGGATTCTGCCTTGGTATATCGCGGTCTAAATATTGGCAGCGCTAAACCTACTCAAGTAGAGCAGGCTACCGTCAAACATCACCTGATTGATATTCTGGATCCCAATGTCGCCTATTCGGCAGCTCACTTTGCTAATGATGCTAAACGTTTATGCCAAGAAATTCGAGCACGCGGCAATATTCCCGTGGTTGTTGGAGGCACGATGTTGTATTGGCGTGCATGGGCTCATGGTTTATCTTCATTGCCGCCAGCTAACCAAGTTATTCGCGCACGCCTTGATCAGCAAGGAAAAGTTCTTGGCTGGCCAGAAATGCATGCCAAGTTAGCGCAAGTTGATCTCATCACAGCCAACCGCCTTATGCCGAATGATTCTCAACGGATTCAACGGGCCCTTGAAGTGTATGAAATTACAGGCAAACCCATGTCTTTTTTACTAGCAGAGTCGCCGAGCGAGGACGGTAGAGAGGGATCAGCGATTCCAGAATGGATTAATCTCGTATCGCTAGAACCTAGTGATCGCACAAGGTTACATATTAATCTTGAAAGAAGGTTTGATGAGATGCTTGCTAGCGGTCTGATTGAGGAAGTAGAATTTCTCCGCAAGAACCCAGCACTCCATTCCAACTTACCAGCCATTCGATCGGTGGGCTATCGGCAGCTCTGGGAGTATCTAGATGGCGAAACCAATTTAGAACAGATGCGTTACAAGGCTTTAGCCGCAACTAGGCAGCTAGGGAAAAGACAGCTCACTTGGCTGCGCGCCATTGCAGGCAGAAACACATTTGACCCTTTTAACCCATTTGAGTTGAATGCGGCACTAGAGCACTGTAAGTTAAGCTTAACTAAATAAGCTTTAAGATCCTTAAATCAAGATTGTCTGTGGTGCGCCTGTGGGGCGCTCAACCACTTCACCAACGGTCCAAGCTGTTAAACCTTCCGCGCGAAGGGATTTAATAGCAACATCAACTTGATCGGCAGACACAATGACCACCATACCAATGCCACAGTTAAATACGCGCACCATCTCAGCATCAGCAACACCGCCCTTCATCTGCAGCCATTTGAAGAGTGCTGGCATCTGCCAGCTATCGCGATGCAATACCGCCTGTATGTTTTCAGGTAGCACACGTGGCACATTGTCTACAAGCCCACCACCAGTAATGTGTGCCATACCCTTGACATTAATCTCAGAAATGAGTTTAAGGAGCGGTTTCACATAAATTTCTGTTGGGGCCATCACGACATCGCCTAATGATCGGCCACCTAAGTCGTCGCTAGGTTTGGCGCCAGCGCGTTCAATAATTTTGCGCACCAAAGAATAGCCATTAGAGTGGGCACCGCTAGATCCAATTGCCAAAACAGCATCGCCTGGGGCAATGGTTGCACCGGTAATAATCTTGGATTTTTCAACCGCTCCCACTGCAAACCCAGCCAAATCGTATTCACCAGGAGGGTACATGCCTGGCATTTCAGCGGTTTCCCCGCCAATTAAGGCACAGCCAGCTAATTCACAACCCTTGGCGATGCCACCAACCACTGTGGCGGCTGTATCAACACTTAACTTGCCACAAGCAAAGTAATCCAAGAAGAAAAGGGGCTCCGCGCCTTGGACCAAAATATCATTGACACTCATTGCTACCAAGTCCTGACCAATCGTATCGTGCCGATTCCATTCAAAAGCCAATCTCAGCTTGGTACCTACGCCATCAGTGCCCGCCACTAATACGGGCTCTTTGTAGCGCTTAGGCACCTCAAATAGAGCCCCAAAGCCACCAATACCAGCCAGCACACCCTCGCGCATGGTTTTCTTGGCCAAGGGCTTAATACGGTCAACCAAGTCGTCTCCCGCGTCAATATCGACACCTGCGTCGCGGTAGGAAAGGCCTTGGGATGAAGAATTAGTAGGTGATGTCATGTCGGATTTAGAAGATTAGTAAAAATGGTGCTTGATCGGTAGAATCATTGAATTCTAGAGGATCACGGCAAGATGACTGAAATTTTTACCCCTTTTCTCACTGCATTTATTCTGGCTTATGCCCTGCGCCCAGTTTGCCTGTGGCTTGAGAGGCATCGCCTACCCCGCGCAGTTGCCGCTGGAATTGCAATGATTATTGGCTTGGGAATCATTTTGTGCATCCTAAGTCTCTTTGTTAGCCTCCTCAAAACGGAGATTCCCCTCATTAAAACCCAGCTTCCAACCTGGATTGAGAACACTCAGGCATGGCTTGGCCCTAAATTGAGTGAATTTCACATCGATTTGGATTGGGGGGCCCTAAAGACAGGCGCAACCCAAAAAATTACAACGCATCTGACTGATAACGCCGATAGCCTCCTAAGTTCTACTTTGGATACCATATTGATGTCAGGAAGCTCAGTCGTTGCAGGCTTTGTAAATGCAGTTCTTATTTTGTTTGTTATGTTTTATTTACTGCTTGATTGGGATCATTTTTTCCAATTAGTTACAAAAATAGTCCCCTTACGCGCTCAAGACACCGTTCATCGCCTAACAATGCATACCGATGGCCTGCTTTCTCAGTACCTCCGAGGAATGTTCATTGTGATCTCGATTATGTCGGTCTTTTATAGCGTTGGGCTTAGTCTTGTTGGAATCAAAGGGGCGGTAGCTTTAGGTGTATTTACTGCAATCATGATCATCATTCCTTATATTGGCATTGCTTTGGGATTTACGCTGGCATTTCTGGCTGTAATTCTGCAGTTTGGTCCTGGAACCCAGCTGGTAGGAGTCCTAATCGTTTATGGGCTAGGGCAATTTCTCGAAGGTTTTTTCTTGACACCACGCCTGGTGGGAGAGCGGATTGGCTTGCACCCAGTTGCCGTACTCTTCGCATTGCTATTTTTTGGTAAATTATTCGGCTTCTTCGGGGTGCTTCTCGCCTTACCAATTAGCGCAGTTAGTCTAGTACTAATGCAATACTCATGGTCACGATATACCCAAAGCCCTTGGTATCAAAAATAATTTTTAGCGTTAATGAATAACACTTCGCTTCCCCGACAATTTGCTCTCGACATTGGTCATGCGCCTAAAGCAAGCTTAGAAAATTTTTTACCCGGCGAAGATCTTGCCCTGCATTCAGCTTTACAAGGCCTAGCGAAAGACTGGGAATTAAAAGTAAGTTACAACGCAGAAGAAAATCCCTTAAATCAACGCTGGATTTATTGGTGGGGGCCAGAGGGTTCTGGGCGAAGTCATCTGCTCAATGCCATGGGTAATGCCGCAGAAGAATTGGGTCTTGAACACTTTGCACTCAACCCGCATGAGCCCATTTCCTGGGTTCGCCTTGAAGAAAAAATTTCGGTGCTTGGTGCTAGTAGTACGCCCTCGGTAATTACCGTAGATGATGTTGACCGCTTAGACGAGCGATTGGTATCCTCCCTATTTAGAGTGCTTAATGAGATTCAGGCAAGTAAAGCTATTCATATTTTTATGACTGGTAAGGCAGCTCCAAGCTCTTTGCAATTGAGAGAAGACCTCCGAACCCGCCTGGGTTGGGGCTTGGTCTATCAAACCCATCTTTTGGGGGATGATGAGAAAATAGAGGCTTTACAGCAAGCAGCTCAGGCGCGTGGCTTGGTTTTATCTCCGGATGTATTGCCCTGGTTACTCAACCGATTTTATAGAGATATGCCTAATTTAATGGCTTTAATCGACGCTTTAGACGCTTATTCGCTCGAAACGAAACGGGCTGTGACCTTGCCACTTGTCCGAGAACTCTTGCAACCCAAATAAAATATTTAATGACTCATTTAGCACTTTTCGACTTAGATCACACCCTCCTGCCCTGCGATAGCGACTATGAGTGGGGGCAATTTTTAGCCCGCATTGGAGTGGTAGACAGTAAATTCTATGCTGCACAGAACGAGCGTTTTTATCAGGACTACAAAGATGGCAAGCTCAATATTAATGAATTTTTACGCTTTGCTTTAAAGCCTCTTTCTGAGCATTCTCGTGCACAGCTGAAAGAATGGCATGAGGCTTTTATGAAAGAGGTGATTACCGGGCAATTACGCCAGCAGGCGATCGATTTGGTCAAGCGCCATCAAGATGCGGGTGATCTATGTTGTGTCGTAACCGCCACCAATAGCTTTGTTACCCGACCTATTGTGGAAAGTTTTGGTATTGAGCACCTACTAGCAACAGAACTAGCCACAAGCGGGGATGATCCTTTGGCCGACTTCACTGGTGAGGTAAAAGGTATACCCAATTTTCGCGAAGGAAAAATACAGAGGGTCCATGATTGGCTTGGCACCCAAAATTTAATACTAGGCGAATTACCCCGCAGCTACTTCTACTCCGACTCCATGAATGACTTACCGCTTTTAAAAAAAGTGACTAATCCCATTGCCACCAATCCAGACATACGACTGCGCAATGAAGCCGCAAAACGTAACTGGCCCATACTTGAACTGTTTGCATGATCACTAAATTTATCAAACGTATTTTGCGGCGCGATCCCATGGACCGCCATGTCCAAACCAGTCATTCTGGTGCACCCAAACGCATCTCTAAAAAAGCACATCGGATTGATCCACATCTTCTTTCCAAGAATGCCGTTAAGGTTACCGATACCTTGCAGCAGGCAGGCTACGAAGCATTTATAGTTGGGGGCGCTGTCCGTGATTTAGCTTTAGGAATTAGCCCTAAAGATTTTGATGTGGCCACTAATGCAACTCCTGAGCAAGTACAAAAACTCTTTCGCAAAGCGCGTCTCATTGGCCGTCGTTTTCAAATTGTTCACGTAACATTTTTTGGTAAAGGCGCTCCTGAAATTATTGAGGTCTCCACCTTTAGAGCTTTACTAGAGAACGCTGGTGAGCATGTAGCTGAAAATGGACGCATTCTTAGAGATAATGTTTGGGGTAGCCAACACGAAGATGCGGCACGTCGAGATTTTAGTATTAATGCAATGTATTACGACCCATCCTCAGAAACAGTTCTCGACTATCACGGCGGCATGGTAGACATGCAAAAGAAAGTTTTAAGAATGATTGGGGATCCGGCCAAGCGCTATCGTGAAGATCCGATCCGCATGTTGCGGGCGATTCGCTTTGCCGCCAAGACTGGATTTAATCTAGATCTCGCTACGAGCGCCCCCATCGCTAAATTAAGCAAGCTGATTCATGATGTTCCATCGGCGCGCCTCTTTGATGAAATTCTTAAACTGTTGATGTCAGGTTATTCATGGGCAGCCATTCAAGGTCTGCGTAATGCGGGGCTGCATCATGGCTTACTACCTTTGCTCGATCACATTTTAGATAATGATCCCGATTCTAAAGAGGCCAATGAATTTGTTCGAGTCGCATTAGAAAATACCGATCAACGCATTCGGTCAGGGAAAAGTGTCTCCGCAGGATTCTTGTTTGCAACCTTATTGTGGCCAGACCTCTTAATTAATTGGAAAAGAAATATTGCCAAAGGGATGGCTAATATTGCAGCTTTGCACGATGCCATGGATGAAACTATTGCAACTCAAAGCAGTGGAATGGTAATTCAACGTCGTTTTGAAAGTGATATGCGCGAGATTTGGGCAATGCAACCCCGCTTTGAAAGACGTGTTGGACGCTATCCTTTCCGCCTGATTGAATCTCCGCGCTTTAGAGCAGGTTATGACTTTATGCTACTGCGCTGTACCACTGGCGAGCAGAATTCAGACCTAGGAGAATGGTGGACCAGCTTTATTGCAGCCGATTCTGTTGGGCAAGAAGCTTTAATGGCCTCAGCTAAAAATAATACCGGTAACCCGAATTCACCCACAAAAAAGCGTCGTCGCAGAAAAGTAAAATCCAATGCACCGACAGAAGATACGCCAAACTAAGCAAACATTGTGAATTTTCGGTAAAGTAGTTTTATATTACTTTCTCTCAAGTTTGGAAAGAACATGGCTCGAGCTTTTATTGGATTTGGCGGTAACATTGGCGACACTCGACAGTTCATCACTGATGCGATTGTTTGCCTTGCACTACGCTGTGAATTACAAATACTTACAAAGAGCTGTTTTTATCAAAGCGCCCCTGTGGATGCCCTTGGTGGCGACTACATCAATGCGGTCATTGAAATTGAGACTCAACTAAGCCCCTACGGTCTCCTGTATGTTTGCCAAGCAGTCGAGCAAGAATTTGGTCGTGAGCGCCCCTATGCCAATGCACCTCGCACTTTAGATTTAGATATTCTCTATTTTGAAGGTGTTTATCAAGACGATTTGAAGTTAACTCTCCCCCACCCCCGGATCACTGAACGCTCTTTTGTCCTGCTTCCCCTCTTAGAAATTGCTCCAGATTTCTTTTTACCAAATTTTGGTGAGCTCAAGACTTATTTACCCAAAGTAGCCCACCAGCGAATTGAAAAACTACCCTGCCACAACTGTGCCCTCGGGGAAAAAGGCATTTCCAGCCAATCAACGCATTAATTCATTAAACTCTCCCCATGGGTTATCTGCAAGGCGAAAAGCCAATTTCTATTTCCAAGCTCCTCTCAATGCATGCAGAGGGTGAGAAAATTACGATGCTCACGGCCTATGACTCCACCATGTCTGCATTATTAAACCGCTGCGGGGTTGAAGCTATCCTAATAGGTGACTCCCTAGGGAATGTAATCCAAGGCCATAGCAGTACTACACATGTAACAGTTGAGCATGTGGTGTATCACACTACCTGTGTGGCTCATGCAAATACCAGGGCCTTTTTGATTGCCGATCTACCGTTTGCAAGCTATGGTGATCCAATTCAAGCATTAGATTCAGCAGCAGAGTTAATGCGCGCTGGAGCGGATATGGTGAAGCTTGAAGGTGGTGGCGAATGGCAAGTTGAGATCATTCGTTACTTGGTAGAGCGAAGCGTGCCTGTATGTGGGCACCTTGGTTTATTGCCCCAATCCGTTCATGTCTTAGGTGGGTATAAGGTACAAGGAAAATCGAAAGATGCCGCTAACCTCATGCTTGAACAGGCGCTCGCCTGCGAAGAAGCAGGGGCTCAAATTTTAGTACTAGAGGCCATCCCCTCTTCGCTAGGGAAAAATATTACAGAATCTCTATCAATACCAACTATTGGTATTGGCGCAGGCCCGGATTGCTCTGGTCAAGTCTTGGTCTTGCAGGACATGCTGGGGATTAGCCCAGGAAAGCCACCAAAATTTGTTAAAAACTTTATGAATGGTCATACATCTGTTGAGGATGCGGTAAAAGCTTATGTTCGCGAAGTGAAGTCCTGTAAATTCCCAGAACCAGAACATGGCTTTGCTGGTTAAATCCATCTATTCGCCAGCAAAGCCTTTCTACTTAACTAAAAAAACTCTTTACACCTTCAAACCAACCCTTTTGCTGAGGATTGTGTTTGTCGCCACCAGTTTTCAAGCTGTCATCAAACTTTTTGAGCATTTTCTTCTGCTCATCAGTCAGCTTTACAGGAGTCTCCACCATTACATGCACGAAGAGATCCCCAATAATTGCTGAACGCAGACCTTTTATTCCCTTATTTCGCAGTCGGAATGTTTTCCCAGTCTGAGTACCTTCTGGAATAGGAAATTCGACGCGCCCCGACAGAGTAGGCACCTCAATATCACCGCCTATAGTTGCTGCCGCAAAGGAAATAGGCATTTGTACATGCAAATCACTACCATCACGCTCAAAAACTTTGTGTGGTTTTATTCGGACCTCTACGTAAAGGTCGCCGGATGGGCCACCATTGACGCCTGGCTCGCCATTGCCAACAGAGCGCACGCGCATACCGTCATCAATTCCCGCAGGAATTTTAATCTCTAAAGTTTTCTGCTCTTTAAGCTTGCCACTACCGTGACAGGTCTTACATGGCTTGGGAATGTACTCACCAGTACCGCGGCACTTGGGGCAAGTTTGCTGCATGGAAAAGAAACCTTGTTGTACTCGCACTTGGCCATGGCCGGCACAAGTTGAACATCTTTCCGCTTTACTTCCAGGTTCAGCACCCGTGCCATGACATGGCTTACAACTACTCCAGCTGGGCACTCGAATCTGGGTGGTATAACCCTCTGCTGCCTGCTCTAGAGTAATGTCCATGTTGTAACGTAGATCGGCACCTTTGTAGACTTGGGGGCCAGATTGACGTCCGCCACCTTGCCCAAAGATATCCCCAAAGATATCCCCAAAAGCATCGGCAAATCCTCCGCCACCTCCAAAGCCACCCATAGAAGAATCCACACCAGCATGACCATACTGATCATAAGCAGCACGCTTATTAGCATCAGTTAGCGTTTCATATGCCTCTTTCACTTCTTTGAATTGAGCTCCAGCATCCTTACTGTCTGGATTGCGATCAGGGTGATGCTTCATTGCCAGTTTTCGATAAGCTGCCTTTAGCTCTACATCGCTAGCTCCTTTTGCAACACCGAGCACTTCGTAATAATCGCGTTTACTTTTGGGCACAACAATTCCTTTCGACAACCTGAATGACACAAGTCGGCGCGAGGCCGACTTGTTATTGAATTACATCAAAACTACGTTAAATAAATCTCTAATTACTTCTTGTCATTAACTTCTTTAAAATCAGCATCAACGACGTCAGCATCAGGAGCGGCAGCCTGAGCTTCACCAGATGTAGCGCCACCACCTGCTTTAGCTTGCTCAGCAGCCATAGCTTTTTCACCTAGTTTCTGGCTTGCTTTACCTAGCGCCTCAGTCTTAACTTCAATCGCCGCTTTATCGTTACCCTTGATTGCCTCATCAATCTCCTTCAAGGCAGTCTCAATGGCTTCTTTTTCAGATGCCTCTAAACTAGCACCATGCTCTTCCAAAGCTTTCTTAGTTGAATGGGCCAAAGCATCAGCAGTATTGCGTGCACTCACCAACTCCAACGCCTTTTTATCTTCATCAGCATTAGCCTCAGCATCCTTCACCATGCGTACAATTTCTTCTTCAGTCAGACCAGAGTTAGCCTTAATGGTGATCTTATTCTCTTTACCGGTGGTTTTATCCTTTGCGGTCACATGCAAAATACCATTGGCATCAATATCAAAAGTGACTTCAATTTGCGGCATACCTCGTTGTGCTGCAGCTATACCTTCCAAGTTAAATTCACCAAGTAATTTATTCGCAGCAGCTATCTCACGCTCGCCTTGGAAGCACTTAATAGTTACAGCAGGCTGATTGTCTTCCGCTGTGGAATACACTTGCGAATGCTTAGTAGGAATGGTTGTGTTCTTCGGGATCATCTTGGTCATCACGCCACCTAGAGTTTCGATACCCAATGACAATGGAGTGACATCTAAGAGCAACACGTCTTTACGATCGCCTGATAATACGGAGCCCTGAATAGCAGCTCCAACAGCAACAGCCTCATCTGGGTTTACGTCTTTACGTGGCTCTTTACCAAAGATCTCTTTAACTTTGTCCTGCACAGCAGGCATACGAGTTTGACCGCCAACCAAAATGACATCATCGATATCAGCTGCGTTCACACCAGCATCTTTGATAGCCGTTAAACAAGGGCCAGCAGTACGATTGATTAACTCCTCTACCAAGGATTCCAATTTCGCACGTGTTAACTTTAAATTCAAGTGCTTAGGCCCGCTGGCATCAGCCGTAACATATGGCAAGTTAATTTCTGTTTGTTGCGCTGAAGACAATTCAATCTTGGCTTTTTCAGCGGCATCTTTCAATCGCTGCAAAGCCAAAACATCTTTACTCAAATCAACGCCTTGCTCTTTCTTAAACTCGGTAATAATCCAGTCGATGATGCGCTGGTCAAAATCTTCACCGCCCAAAAAGGTATCGCCGTTGGTTGAGAGCACTTCAAACTGCTTCTCACCGTCCACATTAGCAATTTCAATAATGGATACATCAAAAGTGCCACCACCCAAGTCATATACCGCAATTTTGCGATCTACTTTATCTTGTTTATCCAATCCAAATGCCAAAGCAGCGGCAGTTGGTTCGTTGATAATACGCTTCACATCTAAGCCAGCAATACGACCGGCATCTTTAGTAGCTTGGCGCTGGCTATCATTAAAATAAGCGGGAACAGTAATTACCGCCTCGGTTACTTCTTCACCCAGGTAGTCTTCTGCAGTCTTTTTCATTTTGCGCAAAATTTCTGCGGAAACTTGCTGTGGCGCCATCTTCTTATCACGCGCTTCAACCCAAGCGTCACCGTTGTCAGCCTGAATAATTTTGTATGGCATTAAACCAATATCTTTTTGCACTTCAGCATCAGTGAATTTACGCCCCATCAAACGCTTTACAGCGTAAATGGTATTGCGTGGATTAGTTACTGATTGACGTTTTGCAGGCGCGCCAACCAAGACTTCTCCATCTTCCACATAGGCAATGATGGATGGGGTTGTGCGACCACCCTCTGCGTTCTCAACAACCTTAGGCGCATTGTTTTCAACAACTGAAACACACGAATTTGTGGTTCCCAAGTCAATTCCGATAATCTTTCCCATAATGGCTCCAAAAAATTAAGTTATTAGGTAAATTCTTAGCTACTGTAAATAAATCGATACTGGTTAAATGGGGCCAAAAAGGGTGAATTCAAGGGTTAAAAATCGCAAAAAAGGCCGAAATCTGCCTTTTTTGGTCATTTTTGCTCTGTAGGCACTTGAAAACGCCTATTTATTAGGCGCTACTGAGGTGCGCTCACCATGACTAAAGCGGGCCGTAGAATCCGATCAGAAATTGAATACCCTCTTTGAAGCACCGAAACAATCGTGTTTACCTCTTGTTCAGATGGTACAGAGGCAATTGCTTGGTGGTGATGGGGGTCAAATTTATCCCCGACAACTGGATTAATTTCAGCAACTCGGCCTTTTTCAAAAGCCGAGAGTAATTGCTTTAAGGTAATTTCCAAGCCTTCTTTAAAGCCCTTAGCATCGACTGCCTCTGTATTTAAGGCTGCATACAAACTATCGGTTACCGGCACTAAATGTTCAGCAAAGCTTTCGATCGCGAACTTATGAGCCTTAGTGACATCTTCAGCGGCACGGCGGCGGATGTTTTCACCCTCTGCTTTAGCCCGCAAATAGTTGTCTTGCATATCATTTAATTTTTGGGTTAACTCTGCAATCTCTTGCTCGGGAGTGCTTGCGCCTAACTCTGCAGGCTCGGTGGCTGAGACCGGTTCAGCCTGAGGGTTGGCCGCAGGATTTTCTTGTTCTGGGTCTGGATTATGGTTCTCTTGTGTCATGGATGCTAGTTCACTTTTCTATAAGAATGGCTACTTCTCTGCAATATGGGGGTCAATCGTATCAATTTCAAGATGGCTTAAGCAATTCTAGCCTTTGCCAATTCTGCTCGTTGATCACGCTCAATAAGCTCGGCCTCAGATTCGGAGCCAAGAGGCCAGCCCAATAAATGCTGACTGGCAATTTGATCAAGCGCCTCAATCCACTTGGGATTTCTATTAAGACAGGGAATGTAGTGGTAATCTTTGCCACCATGCTCCAAGAAAATCTCACGAGCTTCCATCGCGATCTCCTCTAAAGTTTCTAGGCAATCAGCTGGGAAGCCAGGACAAAAAATATCTATCCTACGGCAGCCTTCTTTGCCCAACTTCTCAATAGTAGGCGCGGTATACGGCTTGAGCCATTCAGCCTTACCAAAGCGGGATTGAAAAGTAACCATATATTGCCCAGGCTCTAACCCTAAGGACTCCCCGAGCAAACGACCTGTTTTTAGGCACTCGCAGTGGTAGGGGTCGCCCTTCATTAAATTACGTTTAGGCAAGCCATGGAAAGACAGGATGAATCGATCTCCTTTAGAAAAATCTGGTCGCCCATTTCCATCATTTTCCCAAGCGCTGAGCACTTGATCCCGTAGTGCAGAGATGTAAGCAGGATGATCGTGATAATGCTTTACCAGACGCAACTCTGGCTGATCGCGCCAGCCGCCCAACACCCTAAAGACTTCATCAAAGCTAGAAGCTGTTGTAGTTGCTGAATACTGTGGATATAAAGGCACCAACAGTAAACGCTCCATGCCTTGTGCTTTTAGGCCCTCCAATACCTCTTGAGTAGATGGTCGACCATATCGCATGGCTAGATCAACCAAGATAGTATGCCCTTGAATAGCCAATCTCTCGCCCAATTCCTTTGCCTGTAGACGTGAATAATGCATTAAAGGAGAGCCCAATTTTGGCAGCCAAATAGAAGCATATTTTTTCGCAGACGCACCGCTTCGAATGGGCAAAATAATGCCATTTAAAATGCACCACCAAATCACGCGGGGAATTTCAACTACGCGCGGATCAGATAGAAATTCTTTGAGATAAGCCCTAACTGCTTTTGGGGTAGGTGCTGAAGGTGTACCTAAATTGAGTAACAAGATTGCGGTCTTAGAGGGGCGTAGGTGGGGATTTTGATTCAAGGCAGACTCGTCTCTATTTATTAATAAGTATAAGAAATCATTTTTGCGTCTTATGAGCTCAAAGCGCTGGACAGTAACTTAGAGGTGATATCGACAATCGGAATCACTCTATCGTAAGCCATGCGAGTGGGGCCAATAACACCTAGGGTGCCGACAATTTGACCGTCAACGCTATAGGGGGCACTAATTACTGCCAAGTCTTCATACGGCAACAAATCACTTTCGCCACCAATGTAAATTTGAATTCCATCAGCATGACTCGATACATCTAAAAGCTGCATCAAAACCGATTTTTGCTCAAGCATGTCAAACATCATACGTAATTTATTCAAATTGGAACTGAGGTCACCTACATTCAGCAAGCGTCGCTCTCCAGATAACACCATTTCGCCCTGCCCCATACCGTAATCACTAACCCCACTTTGCAGGGCGAGAGCCATCAACCCAGAAATATCGGTGCGCAAATTATCCAAATCAGATTTGAGATGTGCCCGAACTTCAGCAAAGCTCTTGCCTGCAAACTGGGTATTTATGTAATTACCCGCCTCAATAAGTTGGCTTGGGCTGTAATCCTGGTTTGTGGGCAAAATTCGGTTCTGCACATCCCCCTCTGGGGTGACCATAATGAGCAAGATTTTCCCTTCGCCCAGTCTTAAAAATTCAATATGCTTAAAAACTTGGGCGCGCTTAGGAGTCATTACTACGCCAGCAAAATGAGTCAAATTGGATAAAATTTGTGCTGCTGAGCTCAAAACACGCTGCGGGGAGTCGGGCAAAAGACCTCTTTCCATCTCGCGAGCGGCCATTTCCTCTATGGGGCGAACCGTCACCATCGTATCAACAAATAACCGGTAGCCCTGGGGCGTCGGCACCCTTCCTGCTGAGGTGTGGGGACTGGTTACCAGTCCCATATCCTCCAAATCAGCCATAACATTGCGAATGGTGGCTGCTGAGAGGTCTAGACCTGAGAATCGAGAGAGGGTTCGTGAGCCTATAGGCTGACCCTCCTCGATATATCGCTCAATCAGAGTTTTTAGTAAGGCGCGGGAACGATCATCCATGGTGGAAGAGATTTTATGCCTATGGTTTAATCCTTATATGTTAAGCCCATCCCGAACTTCTATCACAAAGACATTTAAACGGATTGCCCTTGTTGGCAAATTTCAAGTTGATGGGATGCAGGACCGGCTAAATGATCTCGCGAAACTAGTTTCTGAGCTGAACTGTCAGTTGTTTATTGAAACCGCTACTGCAGCGCATTTGGGCCTTACGGACTACCCCACCAAACCACTTGAAAAATTCACCAATGAGGTAGATTTGGTGGTTGTTTTAGGTGGCGATGGAACTATGCTTGGTATTGGCCGTCAGCTGGCCGGTAGCAACGTACCTTTGGTCGGGATTAACATGGGGCGCTTGGGCTACATGACCGATATTCCCATTCAGTCAGTTCAAACTATTCTTCCGAAAATCATTGCTGGGGAATACGAGGCAGATACCAGAACAATTTTAGATGCCGTCGTTTTGCGTGAAGGTAAAGAAATCAATCGCGCCTTAGCTTTAAATGATGTCGTAGTGAACCGGTCTGGCATTTCTGGCATGGTTGAACTTTCCGTGCAAGTGAATGGCTCTTTTATGTATAACCAACGATCTGATGGCCTCATTGTATCGACTCCTACTGGCTCGACCGCTTATGCGCTTTCTGTTGGCGGCCCGATTCTGCACCCTCGGGTAGCTGGTATCTTGTTAGCGCCTATTGCCCCTCATTCGCTATCGAATCGCCCCATCGTACTTCCCCAAGACGTGGTCATAAGTATCGAAGTTATTGATGGCAGAGAGGTGATTGTCAACTTTGATATGCAATCCCAAACCGATTTACAAACTGGGGATAGGATTGAAGTACGTCAATCTAATAAATACATTACCCTCTTGCATCCTCGCGGCCATAGCGACTATAAAACATTGCGTGAGAAGCTACATTGGAATGAGTATCCATCGACATTTTGATGTCGAATAGATCGATACACTAATACATGCTGCAAACTATCGTACTCCGTGACTTTGTCATTGTTAATCACCTAGAGCTAGATTTTTCCTCTGGATTTACCGTCCTTACTGGCGAAACGGGGGCGGGTAAATCCATTTTGCTTGATGCGCTTGGGCTCGTTCTAGGTGAGCGGGCCGACAGCAGCCAAATTCGAGAAGGCAGTGATCGTGCCGAAATTAGCGCCCTATTTAGAATTGAAGCTGTACTCATAAATCACTTTAGCAAGTGGTTAGATGAACAGGGTTTTCCACTTGAAGATGGTGGGCAAGGACTTCTACTTAAAAGAACGGTTGAAAGTAATGGTCGGAGTCGCGCCTTCATTAATGGCAGCACTGCAACCTTGGCACAACTTCGCGAAGCTGGTGATCAGTTAGTAGATATTCATGGCCAACATGCGCATCAACTTTTACTTAAGGGAGGGGCGCAACGAGAGCTCTTGGATCGCCATGCCAATCTGATTTCACTTGCTAGCGAGGTAATCCAGTCGTTCAAAACACTAAATGAATCACGCCGGCGCTTAATGCAAGCTGAAAATGCTGGCCAGAATATAGAGCGAGAACGTGAACATTTGGAATGGCAACTAGAAGAGTTAACTGAATTGTCTCCACAAGAGGGTGAATGGGACACTATTCAAACTGAGCATGCTCGACTAGCCAATGGAGCCAAAATTATTACTGGCTGCCAAGAAGTCATTGACGTTTTAAGTGACGCCGAAAATTCCGTAGGGTCAATTCTCTCAAAAGCCACTGTCGCCATGAGTTCATTGGCGGAGCATGATCCTGCTCTGGCTGACATTAGCCAAGCGCTAGAATCCACTCAAATTCAAATTGATGAGGCGGCTCATAGTCTCAATCGTTACTTACAAAAACTAGAGCTTGATCCTGAGCGTCTTGAGCAAGTTGAAGATCGCATGCAAGCGCTGCATGGAGCTGCCAGAAAATATCGTATTGAGACAGATGAATTGCCCGCATTACTACTCGAAACTAGCGAGCGTCTAGACGCTCTAACGGCCTCTAAAAATATCGAGGCATTACGCGAAAAAGTAGGGCAAGAGGAGTTGATCTACCTCAAACTAGCAAAAAAACTTTCACAAAAGCGCAGTAGTGCAGCAATCGACTTAAGTCAGCTAGTAACCGATGCGATGCAAGACCTTTCCATGTCTGGGGGGCGATTAGAAATTGCCCTACTTCCCCTAACCGAGGGTGGAGCAAACGGCCTCGAGCAAGTGGAATTTTTAGTGGCGGGTCACGCCGGCAGCACTCCGCGTCCGCTAGCCAAAGTAGCCTCAGGTGGTGAATTGGCCCGCATTAGCCTAGCCATTAGCGTTATTACTAGCAAAGCCTCATTTACCCCAAGCTTAATATTTGATGAAGTGGATGCAGGTATTGGTGGCGCCGTTGCGGAGACGGTAGGAAAATTATTGCGTCGATTGGGTGAGTCCCATCAAATTTTGTGCGTTACACACTTGCCGCAAGTTGCCGCTCAGGGCAATCATCATTTAAAAGTTAGCAAATCACAGGTGAATGACAAAACGCTGTCACAAGTCGCCTCACTTGCAAGATCTGAGCGTGTAGAAGAAATTGCCAGAATGCTAGGTGGTGCAACTATTACAGATACCACCCGTAGACATGCCCGAGAGCTACTCGAACAAAACTAAAGTAGGATCACGCGTGACAGTAATAAATTTTAAATTTCAGATTCTGCTTTAAAGACTTCTTGCCATAAAATGAGTACAGCCTCCCTCGCTTGAATTAACTCCAATTCAGACTTTAAATCCACGCGAGTTTTTTCTGCCCCGTCCAAACGCAGGCGATGCTGACGGGATCTCAGCAAGCGATATGCATTACCTACCTCGTTTGCGGAGTGGGTATTAATCAACCCTACTTCTGATGCGATCCGAAGCAATGTGATATTTCCCAAGTTAGCAATCAGTTGACTATATTGATGGGAGAAAGCCAAAACTAGAAACTGAACAATGAATTCAATATCCACCATTCCACCGACATCATGCTTTAAATCGAAATCAAGCCCAGAATTGGGATGACCCGCATGGACCTTACGACGCATTTCTAAAATCTCGTTACGCAATAGATTGATATCACGCTTCTGACTTAATACCTCGCTGCGCACAGAATCAAATATCAAGCCCACCTTCAAGTTACCAGCGGAAAATCTAGCTCGAGTCAGCGCTTGATGCTCCCAAACCCAAGCAGAGTTGCCGCCCTCTCGGAGCTGATATTTTTTAAATGCATCCACATTCGTTACTAAAAAACCTGCTGATCCATTTGGACGAAGTCGAGTATCGATTTCAAATAGGCTGCCAACAGAGGTATAGGCTGTTAACCAATTAATCATCCGCTTGGCTAGCAGGGCATATGTCTCTTGTGCAGAAAAATCATTTTCCGCGCTCTCATAAAGGAAAACCAAATCTAAATCAGAGGCATATCCCAGTTCTTTACCCCCTAATTTCCCATAAGAAATAACTGCAAACGGGGGGTATTTACTCTGATCCAAATCAAATTTTTTCGCAACACTAGGCCATACACGCTCAAAAGTTGCCTGTAGTATTAGGTCCGCCAAAGCGGACAAATGATCACTCACTTTTTCTACAGAAAGCGCTTGATCTGCCCCAATACCTAAATCGGCCAAAAGGGTAATGAAGGTTTCTGTATGGTGGGTGACACGTAATATATCCATTGCCTGCTCGGATCCGTCACCATTTAACATTGCATCATCAAGGCGCATATCTAACGCCTCTTTTACCTCTTGCCAATACCGATCTGGATCCTCAATCAGCGCCATCTCTGACCTAGAATTGAGCAAGTGGTCGAGTAGATGAGGGTGCCTTGTTAAATACTGCGCACCCCAATGAGACGCTCTTAATAGGGCTAACACATTTAATAATGCCTTGGGATACTCCGACAAGATTGATAAATAAGCACTGCGCCTGGCAATCGCCTCAAGCAAATCAAAAAATCGGAGCAAAGTAATATCTGCATTGGCAAAAATAGAAAACTCAGCCTGTAAAATATCAGCAGCTTTATGAATTAAATTATTAAAAATTAAACGGCTTTTTTCAGGTAACTGTTTTTGCTTTGGACTTTCAGACCATAAACTCCAGCGATTAAGTGATGCAGGAAAGTAGTTTTCATCTGGCTTCCAATCGCTTGTTATTGCCGCCAAATCCAGACGGTCACTATTGTCAAGCACAAAAGCTTTTTCAAAAAACTCAGCTACTGCTGATTGATGAGTATCCAGCTCTACCAAAAAATGCTTTAGGCTAGAACTTCCCATGCTAATAGCTAAACGGGTTCGAGCCTCATCGCCTTCGGGTAAGTAATGTGTTTGCTGGTCTTCCCAAATCTGAATGCGATGTTCTAGACGTCGTAAATAGGTATAAGCTGCCTTCAACACATTTATTTCTGCTGCTGGCAAACTCCCCTGTCGTTTAATTAATTCCAGTACATCTAAGGTTGGGCGAATACGAAAACGGGGATCCGTTCCGCCACGCATCAATTGAAACATTTGCGCCAAAAATTCAATTTCGCGAATGCCGCCTCGGCCCAACTTAATATCCTTGGACCGACCATAGCGATTCGATGACCTTTTTTCTGCCTCATGCTGAATTTGGGCGTGTAATTCCCGTATCGAGGCGATCACCCCATAATCTAAATGACGACGATACACAAAAGGGCGAATGAGCTGATCCAACTCTTTTTCATAATGGGAAAATGTTGGCGACTCCGGCGAGGGTGCTATCAATCTACCTTTTATCCAGGCGTATCTCTCCCACTCCCTGCCCTGGACCAGTAAATACTCTTCCAACATATCTAGACTACAAACCAATGGTCCCGAGTCTCCATTTGGCCTCAGACGCATGTCTACGCGAAATACAAAACCATTTTCATCATGCTCAGCCAGCAGCCTAATGAGACGCTTACCCATGCGAGTAAACCACTCATGGTGTGACAAACTTTTGGGCGCTCCTAGAGTTTCGCCCTCGTGCTCATACAAGAAAATGAGGTCTATGTCTGATGAGAGATTCAACTCAAGCCCACCCAGCTTACCCATTCCCACAACCATTAAGGGCATTTCACTATGAATAACATCACTCCAGGGTAAGCCAAAGCGATGCTTCAAATCTTCACGAATATAGGCAATTGATAAAACTACTGCCTCCTGTGCGAAATAACTTAAGGCACGAGTCACCTCATCCAGACCGGCCATTCCATTAAGATCTCTGAATGCCACCCACAACATCAGACGTTGCCTGGCCAAACGAAGATCAGCCATAAATTGAGCCTCATCTTGAACGTCTGAGATCAAAGCAGATTGGCAAGGGGTTAAAAGAGCCCGAATTCCGTTTAAATCAATTTTTTGGTCGCCCAAGCCCTCTAACCAGCCAACCCATCCTGGCTGCGCATTGAGCCAGCGTTGTGCGTAGGTGGAATGCTGCTTCAAAAATTCAATTTGCTTGGGAAAATCCATCATTTGTCCATCTTAATCTGTCTCGAGGGGGCCATGGGGAAGCTTGTCGATCAACTGATGGCTGACGGATAATAGACACCATGCTTCGAAAAATCATCCCGACTCGCCTGCAGAGCGTGTTTCAAAAACGTCTCTCAGGCTCCGATAGTCGCTGGTGCAAGCGCGCCTTGATTTTGACTGGAGTTCTGATCTCCTTTTTGGTATTGGGCCATTTAGGAGTTCGCTTTGTTCTTTGGCCTCAAATTGAGAAATCCAAACCTTCCTTAGAAAGGTTGATGAGCGCACGTCTAGGGGCAAATATCACCATGGATGACATACAGCTCTCATGGACAGGCATTCGACCTAGCTTTGAAATTCAAGGGCTGAGATTTAATGGCCCCGACAAATTACCCGCGCCTTTATTCATTGAAAAAATTAGCGGTCAGTTGAGCTGGCTCTCCTTCTATCATCTCGCTCCTTATTTTCACGAGATTACTTTTAATAATGTACGAATTGATGCGCGAAGGGATAACAAGGGCATTATTTCGATTGCTGGTGTTGCCGTTGCAAATAAATCAGATGATTATTCTTCCGGCAATTGGCTACTTGACCAGAGTAATGTTCGAGTCACTCACGCCCAAATCTTTTGGGACGATCAGCAGGCTAAAAAGCTTAAGACCTCCATCAGCATTGATAATCTCCATATTGAAAATGGCATTCGTCGCCACCAAATTGCACTAACAGCAACAGCCCCCTGGAGTAAGGATCCCATTCAGATTAGTGCGGACTTTGTCCATCGCCTCAGTGGGCAGGCCGGTAATTGGCGAGATTGGATTGGCAACTTTGCATGGGACTTTTCCAAACTTAATCTCAACCAGCTTTCAGAAGACTTTACGCTCCCCCTCTATGCTTTAGAGGGTAATTTGAGCTCCAAAGGCAAGCTTAATTTGGATAGCGGTAAGGCTGATGGTGGTCGACTAAATTTGGCAGCAGATCAACTTATCATCCAACTCAATAAGAGTGAAGATCCGCTTGAGTTTGGACGACTTGAAACCGATCTAGTTCAAGAGACGGATAGCGGACTACTTTCAGTGAGTATGCAAACATTAGCATGGCGGAATATTGCCAGTTTAAGTACGGCCCCACTAGAAAAATTAAGCCCAATGACTTTTCGCTGGCGACCACCAGAAACAGGTGGCGAAATTAAAGAATTCAGCTTTTCTTCTCCAAAAATATTAATTCAAGATATTTCAGTATTTGCACTGAACCTTCCTTTGCCGAAAAAAGTTCGACAGTGGATTAAGTTATCTGAGGCTCATGGTGAGCTTCAAAATCTTGATCTCAATTGGGCTGAAAGCAAATCAACACTTGCTAAATTACCCATTCCCGGAACTTGGCTTAACCCTGAGAGATTAGATTTCACTGTTAGCGGTACATTAAACGATGTGAGTTTTGTAGGGATAAATAAATCCATCCCTGCCGTTTCCCATTTGTCTGGAAATCTCAGTAGCAATCAAAAGCAAGGTAGTTTCACGCTTAATTCAACTAATCTTGAAATAGCAATGGCTGATTTTTTGTCCGACTCCCAATTTAAGCTAGATCAAGCAAGTGGGGGGTTCACTTGGACCAGGCAAAAAGAAGGGTGGCTTATCTCCGCCAAGAAGGTGGCATTAAGCAACCCAGACATCAATACCAACTTCGATCTCACTTATCTCTTGTCAGGGCCCAAGCAGACCGATCTCATGACGCTAGATATGAGGATCGCTAATGCCAAACTGATAAATGCATACCGCTATCTGCCAGTAGGTATGAGTAAAGATAGTCGTCAGTACTTAAGTAAAGCTTTTGAAAGTGGAGCCATACAAAACGGGACGATTCATATTAAAGGGGATCCAAACCAAGCCCCTTATCCAAAAGGTCAAGTGGGCGAACTCACATTGCATCTCCCAATTTCTGGTGCAACCTTTAAGCCAGCGCCCCTTCTTCCCATCAACCAGGGAATATGGTCTGCACTTAAAAATGTGAACGGTACGATAGACATGGCTCAATCCAATCTTCAAGTCATGATTGATAAAGCCAATTATAAGAAAGTAGTACTTTCAAATATTCGTTCTGAGATATCCAATGTCAGCGCTAAACAACTTACTCTGCAGATTAATGGAGAGGTCGATGGTGCCGCGCCAGAAATTCTGGAATATCTTTTTGCGTCACCGATAGGGAAAAAACAGCCTAATCTGGAAAAAAATCTCTCTATTTCTGGGCCACTTAACCTCAATTTGGGTGTAAAGATTCCGCTCTCTAACGACGACGACGTCAGCCTAGATGCCAAACTAACTTTTATGGGGAACAAAGCCCAATGGGGCAATATTCCCCCACTAGAAAATCTTAAAGGGAAAATTCGCATTACGGAAAAAAATCCTGAATTTGAAGAAGTCACTGCAAATTTCCTCGGCGGAGTACTAAAGATATCTGGCAACACTTCTACACCAGAAAAAACAAGCTTTAATGTTAGCGGAGATATTAGCGCTAGCTTTATGAGAGATTATTTTTCCAATCATTTGCATTCTAAATCGAGCCCCATATTAAATGCCATGAGCGGTTCAGCAAAGTATGAAGGTGCCATCAATTTTAATAAGATAGGTAGTCAAACTAATCTGCAATTTGATTTACGCAATTGGGCAAGCAATGCCCCAAAACCTGCCAACAAGTTAGCTGGCGTACCTATGCTTGGTCAAGTGAGCCTAAGAACCTATAGCCTAAGCAAAGCTAATTCTGTTCGCGCCGATTGGAGCGGTAAATTTGGCGACCAATATTTTCTAGTGGGCAATCTTGACTCCGACAATGAATTGCATCAATCGCTAGGCATAGGTGACACTGCAACCCTTCCACAAAAAGGTTTTGCACTGAACTACATTGGCAACGAATTAAACCTAGATATTTGGAAAGATTTTTTAGGAAATAGTAAGTCTTATGAAAAATTAGCGGATACAAAGCCTTCTTCAGGAGACGAAGACGATTTTTTGATGACGATGCAAATTAAAAAGGTCATCCTTTTTAATAGATCCTGGAATGATTTCAACTTAGCTGGAAATAATAAAAATAATATTTGGCAGTTGCGCTTAAGCTCTCCGCAAATTGCCGGGCAAATGTATTGGTACCCCATAAGCACCTCTTCTCCCAGTGGGTTAATAAGCGGACATTTAACGCGCCTTAAAGTTCCAGATGAGGCAATAGAGTCGCCTATCCAGACTACAGAGTCTGCGCCTAAAAAAGCGAAAACAACACAAAGAAATCTTCAAGCAAAGGATCCTGTTGGTCCTAATGATATTCCCAGCCTTGACCTAACTATCGATGACTTTTCTTGGTCTAAAGCGCAACTTGGTGCATTAAAAATTAAATCCCAAACTACTAAGGATTTATTGAAGATTGATTTGCTGCAGATTTCAAACCCTCAAGGCAGTTCGACTACCTCAGGAAAATGGGAAGGGAAAACGTTAGCCGCTAAAGAACATAGCTCCATTGATGTAAATATGGAAATTAAAAATGCAGGAGAAATTATTGCTCACTGGACAGAACCAAAGTCTGTTGAAGGCGGACAAGGCAATTTGAATGCCAAATTAAACTGGCTGGGACCTATCTTTTCGCCAGACTATGAAACACTTAATGGCACTGCCAATATTAACTTGACGAAAGGACGGCTACTGGAAGTCAATACTAGCGGCGCTAAATTGTTAGATGTTCTTAGTTTGCAAAGTCTGCTGAAATTTGCAACGCTGGATTTACAGGGTAGCTTGGGAAATCTTGCAACCAAAGGAACGCCATTTAACTCCCTTACTAGCAAGTTTGAAGTTACTAAAGGCATCGCACAAACAAAGCAATTTAATATGGTTTTAGACCAAGCGCGAGTCGCCATGATCGGCCAAATTAATATTCCACAAGAGACCCAAGATCTTCGCATCACCATATTCCCTACTATCGATGCTACTGCTGGATCCCTAGCAGCATTTGCGATCAACCCCATTATTGGGCTTGGGGCGCTCTTAGGGCAATATCTCATTACCAATCAAATTAATCGCACGATGCAAACGGATTATCTGATTCAGGGTTCTTGGACCAACCCTGAGGTTCTTCCTTTAGATCAAAAAGGTCAACCGCTGGATGCAAAAACATTAGAGACGATTCGAAGCAAGGGATTGCTAATAGAGCAAAATAAACCCAGCACCTCTAACAGCCCAAGCATGCAACCTTCGCCTTTACTAACCCAATAATTAAGACCTTGCACATGGACACATTATCTAATCATGGCATGTTGAAGATTGCCTCAATTCAAATGGTTTCGACACCCGATCTTCAGGAAAATATGGCAACTGCCCAAAGATTAGTAGGGGCTGCGGCTAAAGAGGGGGCTCAACTGATAGTCCTACCAGAATACTTTTGCCTCATGGGTCTTAAGGATAGCGATAAGCTTGATGCAAAAGAAGTTTTTGGAAGTGGGCCCTTACAAGAACGTCTCGCAGCAATTTCCAAAGCCAATGGCATTTATCTGGTGGCGGGCACGATCCCCCTAGAGGCACCGGAACCCAATAAAGTTTTAAATACCACACTGGTATACGACCCCCATGGTCGGCAGGTCGCCCGGTATGACAAAATTCATTTATTTGGCTTTCAGAGTGCGACTGAGCGTTACGAAGAATCAGAAACTATTACAGCAGGCAATAAGCCCAGCGTTCTAAACATCAAGTTTGAAAAGACAGAGTGGCGATTTGGCCTCAGTATTTGTTATGACTTGAGATTTCCTGAGCTTTATAGGGCTCTTGGTCAAGTCGATTGCCACATCATCCCCGCTGCTTTTACCTACACTACAGGTAAAGATCACTGGGAAATCCTCTTACGCGCTCGCGCTATAGAGAACCAATGTTATGTACTGGCATCTGCGCAAGGGGGCACCCATCTCAATCATCGTCGAACCTGGGGTAATAGCATGATTATTGACCCCTGGGGAGGGATTCTGAGCTATCTTTCTGAAGGGGAGGGATTTATCGCGAATACTCTCAGCAAGGATAAATTAAACGAGGTACGCTCTAAGCTACCCGCCCTAAAACACCGTAAGCTATAACCATCGAAAGTACTTCAGACCCCAATGAATGCACCAGAAGCACTATTTCCAAAAAATTGGGCTAAGCCAAAAAAACAGGCCGACCTTTTGAAGGTGGCTAAATCTATTTTGCTTGAGCCCACCGGCTTATCCGAACAAGACTTACACCGCACCTTTGGAGATATGTTTATGCATCGCTTAGACGATGCGGATCTGTATTTTCAGCATACCCGCAGCGAAAGCTGGAGTCTTGAAGAAGGTATCGTCAAGTCCGGTAGCTTTAATATCGATCAGGGCGTGGGTGTACGCGCAATTTATGGAGATAAAACGGCTTTTGCTTATTCTGACGAAATTAATTTAGAAGCGTTGAGTAGAGCTGCGAAAGCGACTCGCGTCATTGGCCCTCAAGGTGGCAAATACGCTGTGGCTAGCAAGGTTTTTAGCCCCGTCTCCAATGCCCTCTACTCTGATATCAACCCATTAGATTCCCTTGCGCCCAAAGAAAAAATTGCCTTACTGGAAAGTATTGAGCGCCGAGCGAAGGCGCGCGATCCACGCATCATTCAAGTGATGGCTAGTCTGGCAGGCGAGTTTGATGTTGTACTGGTAGTTCGTGCTGATGGCTTGTTGGCTGCTGATATTCGACCACTTGTACGGATTTCTGTACATGTTATTGCAGAGCAAAATGGCCGAAGGGAATCAGGCTCCTCAGGTGGTGGCGCTCGCCATGATTACAACTACTTTAGCGCCGATCTCATTAATAAATATGTGGATGAGGCCGTTGATAGCGCCCTTGTCAATTTAGATTCAAGGGCTGCGCCTGCAGGACCAATGACTGTAGTGATGGGTCCAGGCTGGCCTGGAGTTCTACTCCACGAGGCGGTGGGTCATGGATTAGAGGGTGACTTCAATCGCAAAGGCTCTTCTGCTTTTGCTGGCCGCATCGGACAACGCGTTGCAGCAAAGGGCGTCACCGTAGTCGATGATGGCACTCTGTCTGGACGCCGAGGCTCCTTAAATATTGATGATGAAGGTACGCCTACCCAATGCACTACCTTGATCGAAGACGGTATTTTAAAGGGCTACATTCAAGATAGTCTTAATGCACGACTCATGAAAATGCCCTTGACAGGCAATGGTCGTCGCGAAAGTTTTGCCTCTTTGCCTATGCCACGCATGACCAATACCTACATGTTGGCTGGCAAGGATGATCCTCAAGAAATCATTGCCAGCATCAAACGTGGCCTCTATGCGGTGAACTTTGGTGGTGGTCAAGTGGATATTACTAGTGGTAAATTCGTATTTTCAGCCTCCGAGGCCTACTGGGTTGAAAATGGCAAGATCCAATACCCCGTCAAAGGCGCCACGATCATCGGAAGTGGTCCAGAGTCCTTGAAGCAGGTCTCCATGATCGGAAATGACCTCAAATTAGATGGTGGTGTTGGGGTTTGTGGCAAAGAGGGTCAGAGCGTGCCTGTTGGTGTTGGGCAGCCTACATTGCGTATTGATAGCCTCACAGTTGGGGGAACTGCTTGATACGGCTTAAAATAGCCAGATGAGCCAACAAAACACGAATCCCGCTAATTGGTATGCCGCCGTTGATAAAACGTCGGATACAGATGATCAACGTATCCAAAACATTACTGTCCTGCCTCCGCCAGAACATTTGATTCGATTTTTTCCGATTTCTGGAACGCCTACTGAAACCTTAATCAGCAAAACGCGCACCAAAATTCGCAATATTATTCACGGTAAGGATGACCGTTTATTGGTGATTATCGGACCTTGTTCGATCCATGATCCACGTGCAGCACTTGAGTATTGCCAACGATTATTAGTTGAGCGTGAGCGCTTTGCTGGCGAACTCGAAATTGTGATGCGTGTGTATTTTGAAAAACCACGCACTACTGTTGGATGGAAAGGTTTAATTAACGACCCCTATCTTGATGAGAGCTATCGCATCGAAGAGGGTCTGCGCATTGCACGTCAAGTCTTAATGGAAATAAATCGTCTGGGTATGCCAGCTGGCAGTGAATTCTTAGATGTGATTTCCCCGCAATACATTGCTGATCTTATTTCGTGGGGCGCTATTGGTGCGCGCACAACCGAGAGTCAGGTTCACCGTGAACTCGCATCTGGTCTGTCCGCTCCTATCGGCTTTAAAAACGGCACTGATGGCAATATCAAAATTGCAACGGATGCTATCCAAGCTGCAAGTCGCCCACACCACTTCCTGTCTGTTCATAAAAATGGTCAGGTTTCTATTGTTGAGACAAAAGGCAATAAAGACTGTCACGTGATTCTACGTGGTGGCAAAGAACCTAACTACGAAGCTCAATATGTTGCAGCTGCATGCGCCGAGCTTGAAGCTGCAAAGCTTCCAGGCAGTTTAATGGTGGATCTATCGCATGCCAATTCCAGCAAGAAGCATGAACGTCAAATTATTGTTGCTGACAATATTGCCGAGCAAATTGAATCAGGATCATGTCAGATTTTTGGTGTGATGATTGAAAGTCACCTTCAGGATGGCGCGCAAAAGTTCACACCTGGAAAAGATGATCCAAATACTCTTGAGTATGGAAAAAGCATTACTGATGCATGCATTAACTGGGAAGATTCAGTAAATGTATTGCAGCGCCTTGCATTGGCAGTCAAGAACCGTCGACGCGCTAAGAAATAAAAAATTAGCACTTCAAAAAAGAGACTAATTTATTTAGTCTCTTTTTTTTCGTGTTTCCAAAGAACATCCTGGCCACCAGCTGCGCGATTGAGCACTCGTGATAATACAAAGAGCAGATCAGATAAACGATTGACATATTGACGAGGGGAGTCATACAAAGGCTCCTCCCAGCCCAATCGCACGATTGAGCGCTCCGCTCTTCTACAAACGGTTCTGCATACATGTGCTTGTGCAGCCGCACGTGTTCCGCCTGGAAGAATAAATTCAGTGAGCGGGGGAAGGGTGGAGTTATATTTTTCAAGCCAAACATCCAATTGGGCAACCTGCTCAAGCTTAAGTAAAGTGTAGTTCGGGATACAGAGCTCACCACCCAAGTCAAAAAGATCATGCTGCACCTGCAAAAATAGTGCCTGCAGCTCATCTGCAATAGCCTCAGGGATGCTCTCAGCCATCAAAACACCAATCTCTGAGTTCAATTCATCGACATCACCCATGGCGCAAATCCGCAAATGATCCTTTTCAACGCGGCTGCCATCGCCTAAGCCTGTCATCCCAGCGTCACCAGTTCTGGTGGCAATTTTTGAAAGTCTATTTCCCATGCGACTAATTATAGGTAAATGGCTAAAATGATCTACATGAATATGGTGACCCCACCCCCAGACCTTGCGACTATTACCGCCCTTCAATCCAAATTGGTATCCGCATTGCGCCCAATTCTTCCTGAACACGCATTACTTTGGGAGCCGGAAGACACCATCCCTTATGAGTGTGATGGTTTAGCCGCCTACCGAAAGATGCCTTTAGCTGTTGCTTTACCAGAAACCGAAGGGCAAGTAGCGCAAATTCTCAAGATTTGCTTTGATCTTGAAATTCCAGTTGTCCCAAGAGGGTCGGGTACTGGTTTATCGGGTGGCGCCATGCCTATCTCACAGGGTTTAGTACTTTCTCTAGCCAAACTGAAGAAAATTATTAGCATCGATCCATTTACCCGAACTGCGGTAGTTCAACCTGGAGTACGTAATCTAGCAATCTCCGAAGCAGTTGCCCACTTAGGCCTCTACTACGCACCAGACCCCTCCTCCCAAATTGCTTGCTCAATTGGCGGTAATGTCAATGAAAACTCTGGTGGTGTCCACTGCCTAAAGTATGGCCTTACTCTGCATAATGTTTTAAAAGTTCGTGGCGTTCTAATGAACGGCAATATTGTGGAGTTTGGTAGTTTGGCCCCAGATACCCCTGGCTTGGACTTGTTGGCAATCATCATGGGTAGCGAAGGAATGCTCGCAGTAGTTACTGAGGTAACCGTCAAATTAATCGCTAAACCCAAATTAGCGCGCGTCATTTTGGCTAGCTTTGATGACATTGAAAAAGGTGCCAATGCTGTGGCAGCCATTATTGCCGCTGGGATTATTCCTGCTGGGCTAGAGATGATGGATAAAGCGACTACTAGAGCTGTTGAAGAATTCGTCCACGCCGGGTACGATCTTGATGCGCAAGCGATTCTGCTATGCGAATCTGATGGCACCCCAGAAGAGGTTGCTGAAGAAATTGAGCGGATGACTCAAGTACTTGAGCAATCCGGAGCTAGTTGTATTCAGATTTCTAAAGATGAAACTGAACGTCTTAAATTTTGGAGTGGTCGAAAAAATGCTTTTCCTGCAGCCGGACGAATTGCAGCTGATTACTACTGCATGGATGGCACTATTCCCCGTAGACATATTGCCACCCTGCTTAAACGTATTCAGGCAATGGAAAAAAAATATAAGCTTGGCTGTCTTAATGTATTTCATGCGGGCGATGGAAATATGCACCCTCTCATTTTATTTAATGGTGCCGATCCAGACGAATGGCATCGTGCTGAAGAGTTCGGCACTGAAATTTTGGAGGCTTGCGTAGAACTTGGCGGAACCATTACTGGTGAACATGGCGTGGGTATTGAAAAAATTAATTCGATGTGCATTCAATTTGGCGAGGGGGAGCGCGAATCATTTTGGGGAGTCAAAAGCGCATTTGATCCAAAGCATTTACTCAATCCCGACAAGGGCATCCCCACCCTGAATCGGTGCGCTGAATATGGTCGTATGCGCATTAGCGGTGGCAAGCTAGCGCACCCAGAGTTGGAGCGCTTCTAATGTCTAACTCCAATCAAAGCATCCATGCATTCCGCGAACAAATCTTAAATGCAGCCCAAAATAAAACATCTCTCTCTATTGAAGGCGGGGGCACTAAATCCTGGTATGGAAATCTCAATCATTTTGAAAAACTACATACGAGCTCTTATTCTGGGATTTTGGAATATCAACCTGAAGAGCTCGTAATTACTGCGTGTGCTGGCACCCCTTTAAAAGAAATTCAAACAGCTCTGGCAGATAAAAACCAAGTGCTTGCTTTTGAGCCTCCTCACTTTGGGGAAGCGGCCACCTTTGGTGGTGTTCTTGCCGCTGGTCTTGCTGGACCCAGTCGCATCAGCGCTGGAAGTCTGCGGGACTTTGTACTTGGTGTACGCATCATGGATGGTAAGGGTCAAGACTTGGCTTTTGGCGGAAAAGTGATAAAAAATGTAGCTGGATACGATGTCTCCCGGCTCCTGCCAGGATCTTTAGGTACCTTATCTTTATTGCTAGAGGCCTCTGTCAAGGTATTACCAAAACCTGCCGCAACTATTAGCCTAAGGTGCAATATCTCTCAAGCTCGCGCATTATTGCTGCTTAATGAGTGGGCAGGCCAACCTTTGCCTCTCTCCGCTAGCGGCTGGATTGGTAATGCCAATCAAGATGGCGAACTCACCATTCGTTTAGAGGGTGCTATAGCGGCAGTCAAAACCGCGATTCCGCTAATGGGTGCATCGATCAACATGGAAGAACTTGATCCCCACTTGGCATTAAAATTTTGGAATGATTTACGCGAACAAGAGCTCAGCTCATTTAATAACCTGACAGCTGATGAGACCCTTTACCGCTTGGCACTTCCAGCAGCATGCGGACCCCTAAATATTCCTAAAGCGAACGGGGAAATGGTACTGGAGTGGCACGGTCAACAAAGATGGGTTAAGGCTCCTGGAGATGAGGCTACCTTTGCTTTAATTAAACAGATTGCATCAAGCAATGGTGGACATGCTACCCGTTTTCGACAAGGAGTCAACGTGGATCCTTTAAATCAACGCTTCACTTTGCTTACAGAGCAAGCTCACTCTATTGCATTAGAGGCAGTGCAAGCACGCTTGCGAAGCGCCTTTGATCCTGCGGGCGTTTTTGTAACCTCCCGCCTTCCCTAGATATTGATATGCAAACTCAACTCGCCCCCCAATTTGCCAATACCCCTGAAGGGATAGAGGCTGCCCACATTCTAAGCAAATGCGTTCACTGCGGTTTTTGTACAGCTACCTGCCCTACTTATCAATTACTAGGCGATGAGCTTGATGGTCCTCGCGGTCGCATTTACCTGATCAAGCAAATAGCCGAAGGTCAAGCACCTACCGAAAAAACACGCCTGCACTTAGATCGTTGTTTAACTTGCAGAAATTGTGAGAGTACCTGCCCCAGTGGCGTTCAGTACGGAAACTTGATTGATATTGGCCGTAAGTGGGCCGAGGAAAATACACCCCCCCGCCCTCTCTCACAACGCCTGACCCGTTGGGCATTAAAAGAAGGATTAACTAGTCCAATCTTGTTTAATTCAGCAATGATATTAGGCAGATTCATTCGCCCAATCATGCCAAAAGGGATTGCACGAAAGATTCCGCAAATTAAAAGTAGAGCATTGGCCAACTCAACCGAGCCCTATGACAGACCGCAGACTATCCATTCTCGAAAAATGCTTTTACTAGAGGGCTGCGTACAACCTAGCATGCTACCCAACATTAACTCAGCAACTGCAAGGGTCTTAAACGCGCTCAAGATTCAATTGATCAGCGTAACTAATGCAACTTGCTGTGGCGCGTTGCGCTACCACCTCAACGATCAAGCGGGAGGCCTGAGCAATGCAAAGCAGAATATTGATGCATGGTGGCCACTAGTAGAAGAAGGTAGTGTTGAAGCAATCGTCATGACGGCATCAGGTTGCGGCGTAATGGTAAAGGACTATGGTCATCTATTTTCTAATGACCCTACTTACGCAACAAAAGCTCGAAGGATATCCGAATTAACGAAAGATATTTCAGAGATTCTGCCAAACCTACACAATGAACTCATACAAATAATTGGCACAGAGCCGAAGCCTGGCGTAGTCTATCACCCGCCCTGTACGTTGCAGCATGGCCAGCAAATTCGCGGCAAGGTAGAAGGTCTTTTATCTAGCATCGGTATCGGTGTTCGCTTATGCGCCGATAGTCACCTTTGTTGTGGTTCGGCAGGGACCTACTCCGTCACACAGCCAGTGCTTTCTGAGCAATTAAGACGTAATAAGTTAAGCCATTTAAATGTTGCATGTGAAGAATCGGGTGCACAAGTAATTGTGTCAGGCAATATCGGCTGTATTACCCATCTACAACATGAAGAGACACCGGTGCTGCATTGGATTGAAATTGTGGATCAATTGATTTCCGCAAAACAGCTCTCCATACAATGAGTCACATTACCGCCAACCTCATGGCAGTGAGGCAGCGAATCGAATTGGCTGCCCTGGCTGCTCAGCGTGAACCTGAAGATATTTTATTATTAGCAGTAAGCAAAACATTTCCCGCTCACGCCATTGAAGAGGCGATGCATGCTGGGCAGACTGCTTTTGGGGAAAATTATGTCCAAGAGGCAGTAGAAAAAATTACAGGGTTAGCTAAATTACGTCCTTGGTTAGAATGGCATTTTATTGGCCCCCTACAAAGCAATAAGACTAGGGAGGTCGCAGAGCACTTTGACTGGGTTCATAGCATTGATCGCTTTAAAATCGCAGAACGTCTTTCGGTGCAGCGTGGAGAATTCCCAGACTTAGGCGATCTTCAGTTATGCATTCAGGTCAACATCAGCCAAGAAGACAGTAAAAGCGGCATCCCTTTGGCTGAGGCCGAAGCGCTTTGCATGGCGATTTCCAAACTACCCCGCGTAACCCTTAGAGGTTTGATGGCTATACCCGCCCCGAATCTTGATATGGTTATGCAAAGCGCCGCATTCGGTTTGGTGAGGGAATGTTTTCTTCAAATAAAGATTAAGCACCTCAATGAGCGTGGCTATGAATTCTTTGACACTCTATCCATGGGCATGTCAGATGATATGGAGACTGCGATTGCCCAAGGCAGCACGATCGTACGGGTAGGAACGGCTATATTTGGGAAGCGCGATAAGATAAACGCATGATGAGCACAAAACTGAATAATACGGAAACCCATATCACTTTTATTGGTGGCGGGAATATGGGCCGAGCCCTCATCAGTGGCTTATTGGCCAATGGATTTGAGGCAAATCAGCTTTCTGTTGTCGAAGCAAACGCAAGTACCGCCATTCAATTGCATAAAGATTTTGGGGTGCAGGTAATTGGGGGCCTAGATCAGATTGCATTTAATTTTTCTCAAAATAATGTTGTAGTTATGGCCATCAAACCTCAAGACTTTAATCTTATTGCCAAAGGTTTGAGTTCAAAGTTAAAACATGCAAGTGCTCCTGGGCCTCTTATTCTCAGTATCGCAGCAGGCATTCGAATTAAGGATATGAGTCGCTGGCTTGATCACGAGCGTTGCGTGCGCGCCATGCCAAATACTCCAGCCTTAATTGGCAAAGGAATTACTGGTTTATTTGCAGATGCCGCAGTCAATCAGTCTGATCGCGCTCTTGCGCAAACCATTTGTAATGCCGTTGGTCAAACAATATGGGTTCATGAAGAAAAGCTCATGGATGCTGTGACCGCAGTATCTGGAAGTGGTCCTGCCTACGTATTCGCCTTCTTAGAGGCAATGCAGTCGAGTGGCGAAAAATTGGGACTAGATTCAACCACTGCACGCAAACTGGCATATGCGACTTTAGAAGGTGCCACCCAACTGGCGCATAACTCTGAAGAACATGCAGGAGTATTGCGCGAACGCGTAACCTCAAAAGGTGGCACTACTGCTGCTGCCTTGGATATTCTCAAGCAATTAGATTGGCATGGCGCTCTTGAAAAGGCGATTCATGCCGCCAGCAATCGTGGCAAAACGATGGGTGATGAGTTGGGTAAAAGCTAGCCTAACACTAGCTATCTGAGCGTTAGGCCGAGCACAATCCCCAAAAAAAGAAAGCCACCCAACCAATTGTTGTGGCGGAACGCCTTAAAGCATGCGTCAGATTTTCTGGTGGAAACCAATTTAAGGTGATAAACGGCACAGATCACCGCAGCTATCCACCCCAAATAAAAGTAATAACTAAGATTAGCTAAGTAAGCGACTAGTGCCTGACTCAAAAATAAGATTACATAACTCAAGGCAATTGCCATGACATCAAAACGTCCAAAAGTAATTGCAGATGTATGCAGTCCTAGCCTCAGATCATCGTCGCGATCAACCATGGCATAAGCCGTGTCATATGCAATTGCCCAAAATAGATTTCCTAAAAATAAAATCCAGGCCTCTGGTGGAATGAAGTCAAGAACAGCGGCATAAGCCATTGGAATACCAAAACCAAAAGCAATCCCAAGAACAGCTTGAGGAATAGCTAAAAATCGTTTGGTGAATGGATAAATAATAGCCACCAATAAAGCGAATACTGAAAGCTCTTTTGTAAGCGCATTGAGGGGCTGAATTAATAAAAAAGCAATCAATGCAAGACTCATAGCTATACCAAGCGCTTCTTTGCCAGAAATTTTTCCGCTCGTTACTGGGCGCTCTTTGGTCCTTTTTACATGCCGATCAAACTCTCGATCCGCATAGTCATTTATTGCACAACCCGCACTGCGCATTAAAAAAGTTCCACCCGTAAAGATCATGAGAATGGGCCACCGAGGAAATCCGCCACTTGCCAACCATAGAGCCCAGAAAGTAGGCCATAGCAACAAGAGCGTTCCAATGGGCTTGTTTAAGCGAATGAGGTAACTATAAGAAACTAGGCGATCACGCATTGCTCAGAATCACTATCGATAGATCACGCTGCCGAGTAATTTGAACCAGTTTTTTTATAGCAGCACTGCGTTGATAACTCTTACCCTGAACCAAGTACACCCAACTTGTGCGACCGGGTACTTGATGAGGACCATGGCGTATCAAACCCTTCTTAGTCATTCGATCAGTAATGGACGTTTTCGGCAAGACGGACATGCCAACTCTACCAGCGGCCATCAATGTTCCTAGAATCGTCACGGTACATTCAGTATTAGTACACTCATATATTTGGGTGCTAAGCCCCTGTTCCAGCCTCTTAATGGATACAGATAAGGTCGGCCGTAAATCATCGTAGGCTTGTACTGCCTGTTCAAAATGGCGCCCACTAAAAACCGAAATAATATAACGAAGTTTTGCAAGAATCATGGCGTGATTATCAGGCCTTCAAAAATTCTGTGCGGGAGCCCAGCCAACGCTCAAGATGGCGCTCTACAAGATCGCTGTGTTTATCCAGCAAAAGTTCAGCCGCATGTTGAGCTAATTCAATCAACCATGCATCCCGCTGCAAATCCACAAACCGTAACATAGCATCCCCAGACTGCTTTGCCCCTAATAATTCACCGGGGCCACGTAGTGAAAGATCTCGCTCGGCAATTACAAAACCATCCGAGGTTTCTCGTAAAGTCTGCAGACGCTCCTTTGCAGCCAAGGAAAGCGGTTCGGCATACATCAAGATGCAAACTGAATCGGCTGAACCGCGACCCACGCGCCCTCTTAATTGATGTATCTGGGAATAACCAAAACGCTCCGCATGTTCAATCACCATCAGCGCCGCATTGGGCACGTCTACGCCCACCTCAATAACGGTGGTAGCAACTAGCAATTGAATTTCATTGGCCTTGAAAGCAGCCATAACAGCCGCTTTTTCTTCGCTTTTAAGGCGACCATGGACCAATCCCACTTTAAAATTTGGCAATGCAAGGGTGAGCTGTTCGAAACTTTCTACGGCTGTCTGTAATTGCAATACTTCAGATTCTTCAATTAACGGGCAGACCCAATATGCCTGCAAACCTTTAGTGAGCCAATCGTACAAACCTCCAATGACCTCATCACGTCGCGTAGCTTTTACAACCTTGGTAGTAATCGGTTTTCGCCCCGGTGGGAGCGCATCAATGACCGAGACATCAAGATCAGCGTAATACGTCATGGCCAGCGTTCGGGGAATCGGCGTGGCGGACATCATCATTTGATGACAGTAGAACAACTCAGATCCTACTCGCTGTTGAATTTCTAAACGTTGTCGTACACCAAAGCGATGCTGCTCATCAATTACTGCTAATCCTAATTTGGCAAAACTCACTTTATCCTGAATAAGTGCATGCGTACCGATGATGAGTTGAGCTTCACCACTTTCAATTACTTTCTGTGCCAGTCTTTTTTCTTTTGCCTTCAAGCTCCCGGATAACCAAGCTACGGCGATACCCAAAGGCTCGAACCACTCCTTCATCTTTAGATAGTGTTGCTCCGCCAGAATCTCAGTTGGCGCCATGATTGCTACCTGAAAGCCATAATCCATCACTCGTGCTGCAGCAAGAGCAGCAATGACCGTCTTGCCACTACCCACATCCCCCTGGAGAAGGCGGTTCATAGGAAAGGTTTGAGATAAATCTTGCCCAATCTCAGCCCAGACACGCTTTTGAGCGTCCGTCAACAGAAAGGGCAATGCCTTAAGCAAGCCCTTTTCAAGTCCTGAAGTACCTTTAGACTTAAAACTTGGGGCTAGCCTTTGTCTGCGAATCGTGTGGGCCCTCTTTAATGAAATTTGCTGTGCCAACAATTCCTCGAACTGCACACGACGCCAAGCAGGATGAGTACGCTCTAATAGCGCATGAGTATCAGCCTCCGCTGGCGGTTGGTGTAAATAAGTAATCGCATCTTGAAGTTGAGGCCAATCATTCGCTGGCAATAGTTCGGCCATCAATTTGGCTGGTAAAAATTCCGCCAGACTATCTTTGAGGCTAGTGTCTTGTAAAGCTTGATTGACCGCCTTTCGAATACTCGCTTGTGAAACCCCGGCACTAGCGGGATAGACAGGCGTCAAACTAGTAGGCAGAGATAAATCTGACGTCACCACGCGCACCGTAGGATGAACCATCTCGGCACCCAAATACCCCTCGCGGACCTCTCCACGAACGCGAATATAGGAGCCGACTGCCATTTGCTTCTGTTGACTAGGGTAAAAATTGAGAAAACGAAGTTGCAAGGTGGCAGTGTCATCCTCTATCGTGACTAACATCTGTCTTCTGGGGCGAAACAGCACCTGATTTCGAATAACTGTGCCTTGAGTCTGAATAGAGTTAAATTTGCCTAAGTCCAAAGCTTCCTCAACCGTATAAAGCTCTGTTTCATCCTCATAGCGTGCAGGGAGGTGCAAAGCTAGCGCCCTGGGAGTGTTTAAACCCATCTTTTCTAGCCGTGTTGGTGGTCGCTTGGTCGTCATCGTTAAAATCCAGTACCTGATGGTAATCCTATGCAACTCTCCGACTTCACTTACGACCTCCCGCCCAATCTAATCGCCCAGCATCCTTTGGCGAACAGAACCGATAGCCGCCTCTTAGAGGTTAAGGCGGAAGGGGGGGAAGCCGCCCAATTGATTGACCGTCAGTTTCGGGACATTCTCGGCCTTTTTAAGCCAGGGGATTTATTGATCCTTAATGACACTAGAGTGATTCCGGCACGCTTACATGGCAAAAAGGAGACGGGTGGTAATGTTGAGCTTCTGATTGAACGCATCAGTGGAGATCGGCAGGCTTGGGTACAGATTAGAGCCTCCAAAGTGCCTAAAATCGGCAGCATGGTCCATATCCATAATAAAAATGAAGAAACCCTTCCAGTGGAAATGATAGGGTATGACGGTCGATTCTATGAAGTGCGCTTTCCAGAAAATGTACTCTCCTTATTGGAACGCTTTGGTGAACTTCCACTGCCACCCTACATCGAACATCAACCAGATCAAGAAGATTCCAAACGTTATCAAACAGTGGTTGCTAAAAATCCTGGGGCGGTAGCAGCGCCCACTGCAGGCCTTCACTTTGATGAAGTTATCCTGCAGCAACTCAGTAAATTAGGAGTCAAGCAAGCTACTGTAACCCTGCACGTGGGTGCTGGCACCTTTACCCCTGTGCGTGAAGAAGACCTAAGTAAACACAAGATGCATTACGAGTGGTTTGCAGTTCCGGCGGATACACTGACAGCCATCCAGGAAACACAACGCCATGGTGGCAGGATTATTGCAGTAGGGACCACTAGCCTACGTGCTTTAGAGAGCCAAGCCCAGAGCCTCAAAGCCAGCGGCGAAACTAATCTATTTATTACCCCAGGCTATACATTTAAAACAGTAGATTGCCTCTTAACGAATTTTCATCTGCCAAAATCTACCTTATTAATGCTGGTGAGTGCCTTTGCGGGTATGGACAATATCCGCAATGCATACCAGCATGCCATTCAACAGGAATATCGCTTCTTCAGCTATGGAGATGCGATGTTCTTAAGTCGACTTGAAAATACGAACCCATGACCAAACCTGTTAACTTCAATATTTTGGCGCGCGACTCTGCCAGCCCAGCACGCTTGGGTCAGCTCGATCTACCCCATGGCAGTGTTCAAACCCCGATCTTTATGCCCGTTGGCACCTATGGCACGGTTAAAGCTATGACACCGCGGGATCTGAAAGAAGCTAAGGCGCAAATTATTTTGGGCAATACCTTTCACCTTTGGCTAAGACCTGGTTTAGATGTTGTCAAAAAGCATGGTGGCCTGCACCGTTTTATGGGCTGGGATAAACCAATCCTGACTGACTCTGGCGGTTTTCAAGTATTTAGCTTAGGTGCTCTGCGAAAAATTTCCGAGGAAGGTGTTACCTTTGCTTCACCCATTAATGGTGATAAGTTATTCATGTCACCAGAAGTGTCTATGGAAATTCAGGCAATCCTCAATAGTGACATTGCCATGCAATTTGATGAATGCACCCCTTATGAGGTGAAAGGACAAGCCACTTCAGAAAAAACCGCGCGCGCCTCCCTAGAAATGTCTCTGCGCTGGGGTGATCGCTCACTTAAGCGTTTTCGTGAGCTACAGACAGGGAATGGTCTATTTGGCATTGTGCAAGGAGGGATGTTTGAAAATTTGCGGGAATTTTCCCTGGATGCTGTTAGCGGTCAAGGTTTTGATGGCATTGCCATTGGCGGCCTTTCGGTGGGGGAACCCAAGCCTGAATTTGAGCGCATCCTCAATTTCACAGCTCCTAAGTTGCCCGAACATATGCCACACTACCTGATGGGTGTTGGCACCCCTGAAGACTTAATCTTAGGCGTCAGCCTGGGAATCGATATGTTTGACTGCGTGATGCCTACCCGCAATGCTCGTAATGGTTGGCTTTTTACCCGCTTTGGCGACCTCAAGTTGCGCAATGCTGGCTATAAGGACGATGTTCGTCCTGTTGACCCTACTTGCACCTGTTATACCTGCCAGAACTTCACTAGATCCTATTTAAATCACCTTCAGAAGGCAAATGAGATCCTAGGATCCCAGCTCAATACCATCCATAACCTCTCCTACTACCTTCAGCTAATGGAGGAGGTTCGGGAATCCTTAAGCAAGGATCGATTTAGCGCCTATCGGGAGGAATTTCGCAAGAATCGCCAGCGCGGGGTTGAGCCTGGACAAGATTAATACCCTCTTAGGCAGGCAGGCACCGCTAAATCAAGCTCAAAGCCCTATACAGTTTAGAATTGCTGGCTTACGGCTTCGCTTTAAAAGTCGAAAACGTCAGCAGTTTCCAATTGATAATTAATGGAGGTTTTGTATGTGGATTAGCAATGCTTTTGCTCAGGCTTCAGCCGCGGGCACAGATTCCGGTGGCTTAATGAGTTTTCTCCCCCTTATTTTGATGTTTGCTGTCTTGTATTTCATCATGATCCGCCCTCAAATGAAGCGTCAAAAAGAATCTAAAGCAATGCTTCAAGCATTAGCTGTAGGTGATGAAGTAGTCACTAGCGGCGGCATCATCGGCAAAGTTACTGCATTAAAAGACCAGATTATTAGCGTTGAAATTTCAGCCGGCACTGTAGTACAAATGCAAAAAGGCGCTATTACTACTGTGTTGCCAAAAGGCACACTGAAGTCTGCTTAAAAGTATCTCAATATGAACCGCTACCCTCTCTGGAAATACATCGTCATCCTGTTTGCATTGTTAATTGGGGGGCTGTATTCGCTACCAAATTTTTATGGTGAGGCGCCTGCGGTTCAAGTCTCGTCCGCCAAACCAACCATTAAGGTTGATTTGGCGACCCAGTCTCGTGTCGAAAAGATTCTGGCAGATGACAACATTACCAGCACAGGCATGTTCCTTGAATCAACGGGCCATGTGGGCTCAATTAAAATCCGTTTTAGCAATACAGACATCCAATTGCGCGCCCGTGATCTATTACAGCAAAAATTGAATATTGATCAGAATGATCCAAACTTCACAGTTGCATTAAACCTACTCTCAAATACTCCGGGATGGCTTAATGCAATCAACGCATTACCGATGCCGTTAGGTCTTGATCTGCGGGGTGGCGTCTATTTCCTCCTGCAAGTCGACATGAAGGGTGCCGTACAAAAGAAAGTTACTTCGCTTGCAGGCGATATTCGAAGCCAACTGCGTGATAAATCCGTGCGGCATCAAGGCATTGAGCGTGGGCAAGATACGATTACCTTAAGCTTTAGCAGTCTTGAAGATGCTGAAAAAGCCCGCTCCGTATTGATGGCGAGCCAACCTGAACTCCTTTGGCAAGTAAAACCTACAGGCCTCTCGCCAAAATTAGTTGGGGAATTTAAACCAGCAGCATTAAAAGAAATCCAAGACAGCGCCGTTAAGCAAAATATCATTACTCTGAATAAGCGCGTCAATGAACTGGCCGTTAAGGAGCCCGTTATTCAGCAACAAGGGGCTGAGCGTATTGTGGTTCAGCTACCAGGCGTTCAGGATACCGCTCGTGCGAAAGACATCATTGGTCGGACCGCCACTTTAGAGTCAAGATTAGCTGACCCAGTTGTCTCCACTATTGCCCTTGGAGAAACACCTCCACCTGGAATGGATGTCTTTCGTTTTGGGGAAAACCGTATGGGCGTCTTTAAGAAATCGGTCATTTTCAGCGGTGATCGTATTACTGATGCCAGCGCTGGCTTTGATCAGAATCAACGTCCCGCAGTAAACATTTCCTTAGATGCTGCTGGTGGCCGCGTCATGCAAGAGGTTACACGTGAGAATATTGGTAAGCCCATGGGCATGATCTTATTTGAAAAGGGTAAGGGCGAAGTACTAACGATCGCCACTATTCAAGGTGAGTTTGGCTCTAAGTTCCAAATTACTGGCCAAGCTACTACTGAAAGTGCCAATGATTTGGCTCTTTTATTACGTGCCGGTTCATTGGCAGCGCCGATGGAAATTATTGAAGAGCGCACCATCGGACCAAGTTTGGGTGCAGAGAACATTGAAAAGGGCTTCAAATCCCTTTTAATTGGCTTTGCTTGTATTGCCATTTTTATGGTGATCTACTATCTTTTATTTGGCACATTCTCAGTGGTTGCTTTAGCGGTAAACTTATTGCTACTCATCTCTGTTTTGTCCATGCTTCAAGCAACGCTTACCCTTCCTGGTATTGCTGCGATGGCACTGGCACTAGGAATGGCAATTGATTCCAACGTATTGATCAATGAGCGAATTCGTGAAGAATTGCGTAACGGCGCCGCCCCTCAAACAGCGATTGCGGTTGGCTTTGACAAAGCATGGGCAACCATTCTGGATTCAAATGTCACTACTCTCATTGCTGGTTTAGCTCTGCTCGCATTTGGATCTGGTCCAATCAAGGGGTTTGCAGTAGTGCATTGCTTGGGTATTCTGACTTCCATGTTCTCAGCCGTCTTCTTTTCTCGTGGCCTTGTTAATCTTTGGTACGGCAGACACAAGAAGGTTCAAAAACTCGCTATTGGCCAAGTTTGGCGCCCAAAGGAGAAATAAACTATGGAATTTTTTAGGATCAAAAAAGATATTCCCTTTATGCGCCATGCTTTGGTGCTGAATGCAATTTCCTTTATTACCTTTTTAGCTGCTGTTTTCTTCCTTTGGCATAACGGCTTACACCTCTCGATTGAATTTACAGGTGGCACAGTGATGGAGGTGAGTTATCCACAAACCGCTCCTCTAGAATCCATCCGGACTAATGTCGAAAAACTAGGTTACGCAGATACTCAAATTCAAAACTTTGGTAGCTCACGCGATGTAATGATTCGACTGCCTTTACAAAAAAATGCTGAAGGTAAAATTATTTCCTCCGCCGAGCAAAGTGCAGCCGTCATGCAAGCACTTGATCCGGCTACATCCGGCGTCAAGCTCCAGCGTGTTGAATACGTAGGCCCACAAGTTGGTCAAGAACTAGCCATGGATGGATTGAAAGCCTTGATCTTTGTGGTCATTGGCATTGTGGTCTATTTATCATTTCGGTTTGAGTGGAAATTTGCACTCGCTGGCATCATTGCAAACTTACATGACGTTGTCATTATTCTTGGTTTCTTCGCCTTTTTCCAATGGGAATTTTCCCTATCAGTATTGGCTGCCGTTTTGGCTGTTCTCGGTTATTCCGTGAATGAATCTGTTGTGATTTTTGACCGCATTCGCGAGAACTTCCGAAAATATCGAAAGATGAATACACGCGAAATCATTGATAACGCGATTACCAGCACGATTAGCCGAACCGTTATTACCCACGGGAGTACTGAGATGATGGTTTTAGCAATGCTGATATTTGGTGGCCCAACACTCTTTTACTTCGCCCTAGCGCTAACTATTGGTATTTTGTTTGGTATTTACTCTTCTGTATTTGTGGCAGCAGCTTTGGCAATGTGGCTAGGCGTGACACGAGAAGATCTTATCAAGGGCGAACGTAAGCCCGATGACGCTTCACGTAACGATGATCCTAATTTTGGAGCTCAGGTTTAGCTATTAATTAAGTAACTTCGGCCTGATCAAGTCAGGCTGAAGTTTTGATGCTCAAGGGCAGCAAGGATGTTCTGCGTTGCGCCCTGATGTTCAATCGAATAGCCCTTTGCAGCACGGGCCATCTTTGCCAACTCTCCAGGATTTAATAACAAGGACTTCAAAGCTTCCACTAGAGCAACGGGCCCACCAAGAATCAAGTCCCCCATCAATCTTTTGGCAGCGCCTGACTCTAATGCATCTAATGCTGCCTGTTGAAAGTTATAGGTATATTCGCCCAGTAATACAGGACACCCAGCAGCGCAGGCTTCAATTAAATTCTGCCCCCCAAATGGCAATAGGCTTCCGCCCATCACGACTAAATCTGCAGCGCTGTAATACAGAGGCATCTCACCCATAGAGTCCCCAAGAATGACCTCTATGTCGGCAATGGTCTGAGGAACCCCAACCCACTCTGAGCGCCGACGGAATTTAAAACCAGCATTATGAATTTGATCCGCCACCTCTGAAAAACGCTCTGGATGTCTTGGCACCAAACAAAGCAATGGGGGCACTTCAATGGTATGGCTTAATATTAAATCTTTCCAGGCCTTGAGAATGATGCCCTCTTCACCATCTCGAGTGCTAGCTGCACAAACCATTAAACGCTTATGGGCGTGTAATTCTTGCTGCCATGCTTTGCCTTGCATAACAAGACCTGGATCAAGTGGCACATCAAACTTTAAATTTCCAACAGTCTGGACATTCTGTACGCCAAGACCGCGATAGCGCTGAGCATCAAACTCTGTTTGCGCCAAGATTCCTGTAAAAGCCTGGAATAGCGCGCGCCCTGCCTTACCAAACCAATTCACCCGACGGGCACTTCTCTCGGATAAGCGAGCATTAACCAAGAACAAAGGCAAACCAATTTGTGCGCAATAAAACACCACCGTAGGCCACGCCTCTGTTTCCATAAATAAACCCATCTTCGGCTTAAATGTTCTTATGAAGCTTGCAACAGAACCGCAAAGGTCATAGGGTAAGTAGGTCTGCTGTATTTGTCCAGATGCAATTGCACTGGAAAATAAAGCGGCGCCAGTACGACGCCCGTTAAGAGTCATATGCGTGAGAAGAATAGCTTCGCCTCTAGCAAGATAGGCTTGAACGAGTGGATATGCTGCACGAGTCTCCCCTACTGACACTGCATGAATCCAGATCACACCCTGTTTAATGGGTTTACGATACCCAAAGCCTAAACGCTCGGGAATATAACTAAGATACTCAATCGAATATCGTGCTCGCCAGGCTAGACGAATAAATGCTAACGGCAGCAAAAGATGCCATAGCAACTGATAGACAGCAAACCAGAGCTGAGGACGCGCCCCGTATTCTGAATTGGGAGTCAATCTCACTTTTTTAATCGTTCGGCCAATTCAACCGCCTTACCTAAGTAAGAAGAAGGGGTCATTTCTAGCAACCGTGCTTTCGCATCTTCAGGAATATCAAGCCCCTTGATAAATGCTTGCAAGTCAGCTTGGTTAATGCCTTTGCCACGCGTGAGTTCCTTAAGTTGCTCATACGGATTCTCAATGCCATAGCGGCGCATCACAGTTTGCACTGGCTCAGCCAATACTTCCCAGCATCCATCTAAATCTGCTGCAATAGCCGCATGATTTACTTCCAGCTTACTTAAACCACGCAAAGCGCTATCGTAAGCTAGCACGCTATGTCCAAATGCAGGACCTAAATTACGCAAGACAGTGGAGTCAGTCAGATCTCGCTGCCAACGGGAAATGGGTAATTTCTCGGCCAAATGGCGAAGCAAGGCGTTGGCCACACCCAAATTACCTTCAGAGTTCTCAAAGTCAATGGGATTAACTTTGTGAGGCATAGTCGATGAACCGATTTCACCAGCCTTAGTGCGCTGCTTAAAGTAGCCAATCGAAATGTAGGACCAGAAGTCACGGTCCATATCCAAGAGAATGGTATTGGCACGAGCAATCGCATCAAATAATTCTGCCATGCCATCATGTGGCTCGATCTGAATAGTATAGGGATTAAAAGTTAAACCTAGACGCTGCTCAACTACATTTTTCGAAAAGCTTTCCCAGTCAAAATCAGGGTAGGCAGAAATATGGGCGTTGTAGTTGCCTACAGCACCATTCATTTTTCCTAAAAGCGGAGCAGCGGCGATAGCATCAATTGCGCGCTCTAAACGCTTGGCAATATTAGCCAGCTCTTTGCCTAAAGTACTTGGGGTTGCTGGCTGACCATGGGTACGAGATAGCAATGGCACCTTAGCATTCTCAATCGCTAGGTCCGTAAGAACGGATGCTACTTTTCGCAGCTGAGGCAGCAAGACCTCATCACGCGCACCCCGCAACATCAAACCGTGTGAAGTGTTATTAATATCCTCAGAAGTACAGGCAAAGTGAATAAACTCGCTAGCCTTTAATAAGTCTGGTCGACCAGAAACTTTCTCTTTTAAGAAATACTCAACCGCTTTAACGTCATGATTAGTAACCGACTCAATATCCTTAATCCGCTGAGCATCTGAATCAGAAAAATTCTCTGGCAAAGATAATAAAAACTGGGCATCAGCAGCATTAATTTTAGGAACATCCGGTAGGCCTGCATTCGCCAAGGCTAACAACCAATGAATCTCTACAAAAACACGTTGCCGCATAAATGCAGCCTCAGACAACCAAGGTCTGAGCGCGTCCAACTTTCCGGCATAGCGGCCATCTAAAGGGGAAAGTGCATTAAGGGTGGATAGTGGCTGGCTCACGGATATTGCCTTTACATTGAATATGTCAATAAAACCTGATTTTAATGCGTTATGAGGTCCAGCCCACCCTCCATCAGGATCGCTATACTTGACCCCATGAAACTTATCGGATCCCTTACTAGCCCCTATGTACGAAAAGTACGTATTGTTTTTTCTGAAAAAAAGGTAGATGTAGACCTTGAATTAGAGAATGTATGGGCCACAGACACCAAAATCGCACTAAACAACCCTTTAGGCAAAGTCCCATGCCTACTTTTGGATGATGGCGCTGCAATTTATGACTCTAGGGTCATTGCTGAGTATGGCGATACCCTCAGCCCTGTTGCTCAGTTAATTCCTTCCGGGGGCCGCGAGAGAGCCACTGTGAAGACTTGGGAGGCTCTTGCAGACGGCATTATGGATGCGGGTATTTTGGCCCGCCTGGAAGCAACGTGGCGCCCAGCAGATCAACAAAGCCCTGCTTGGATAGATCGTCAAATGAGAAAGATTGATGGAGCCCTGCGTCAAATTTCCAGCGAGCTAGGTGAAAATACTTGGTGTCATAGCAATCAACTGACTTTGGCCGATATCGCTGTGGGCTGTGCCCTGGGATATCTGATCCTTCGCTTTCCTGCCGTTACCTGGCAAATCCAGTATCCCAATCTGGATCGCTTGTATCAAAAATTAATGCAAAGGCCTTCTTTTTCAGAAACAGCCCCGCCCGCAGCATAAAAAACGAGTAGCGGTGCTTCCTTAAGCGGAAATAATTCCTCCGCCCAAGCAAATATCGCCATCGTATAAAACTGCAGACTGACCAGGGGTCACTGCCCACTGCGCTTCCGTGAAGCTTAGTTGGAAACTGAGTGGACCCTCAGATCCAGCAGTGATTTCACAAGCAGAATCCATTTGGCGATAGCGGGTTTTTGCAGAGTACTTTCCAGGCATCGGCGCAACGCCATCAACCCAACTTGCATCTATTGCAGAAAGCTTATGAGCCAAGAGCCATGGGTGTTCATGCCCTTGCACCACATACAAAGTATTGTTTTCCATGTCCTTGCGCGCCACATACCAAGCATCACCATTGCCGTCTTGGCTGCCGCCAATACCAATCCCTTTGCGCTGACCCAAAGTAAAAAATGCCAAACCCATGTGCTCACCTACGATCTTGCCTTCAGGAGTTTTAATGGGCCCCGGGGTGCGAGGTAAGTAACGATTCAAAAATTCACGAAAAGGTCGCTCACCAATAAAGCAAATGCCAGTCGAATCTTTTTTTCGGGCATTGTGCAGGCCAATTTTCTCAGCAATTTTGCGGACCTCTGTTTTGGGAATTTCCCCCAAAGGAAAAAGAACATTAGTTAGCTGGTTTTGAGTTAAGCGATGTAAAAAGTAGCTTTGATCCTTGCTAGCATCCAGCGCTTTTAGTAATTGGACTCGTCCACCGTAATGCCGCACTCGTGCATAGTGTCCAGTAGCAATAGCATCAGCACCCAAGCTCATAGCATGATCCAAAAAAGCTTTGAACTTAATTTCTGCATTACACAGTACATCTGGATTAGGGGTTCGTCCGGCAGCATATTCACGAAGAAATTCTGCAAATACCCGCTCTCGGTACTCTGCAGCAAAATTGACCGCCTCTACATCAATTCCGATTAAATCGGCAACAGAGACAACATCGAGCCAATCTTGGCGAGCAGAGCAATACTCATCGCTATCATCGTCTTCCCAGTTTTTCATGAAAAGACCAATCACCTCATAACCCTGCTGCTTGAGCATCCAGGCAGCCACTGACGAATCAACCCCTCCAGACATGCCAATGACAACTTTGGAGTGTTTTGTAGGGGGGATTGCTGAAGAATTGAGAGAGATCATTAAAAAATGCGAGAATTCGATATAAGCTGAAAAACCTATTGTAGAAGTCTTGGTCTGAATTTACCCAAAATTTACCCAAAATTAAATCAATAGCTATCAGGGTAAGTTAATAGGTATATTTTCACTGATTTAACTAAAATAGATTTTTCGAATAATTAGCATTTGGAGACATGCCATGCGCATAGGAGTGCCACTGGAAACAAGGCTCGGGGAAACTCGTGTAGCCGCTACCCCAGAAACCGTCAAAAAACTCATTGGACAAGGTCATCAAGTCCTTATCCAAAAAGATGCGGGCGTAAAAGCCAGTCAACCAGATTCTGCCTATGAAGCTGTCGGCGCAAGCATCGGCAGTGTCGCTGACGCCTTTGGCGCTGAAATCGTACTTAAAGTACGTGCGCCTGAGACAGATGAACTTAAGCAGATGAAAGCAGGTAGTGTGCTGATCGGCATGCTCGATCCATTTGATAACCACAATATTGAGGCGATGACTAGTCAAGGTATTACCGCCTTTTCTCTGGAGGCCGCACCTAGAACGACCCGCGCACAGAGCATGGATGTTCTTTCATCGCAAGCCAATATTGCTGGTTATAAAGCTGTTTTAATTGCCTCCAATGAGTATCAGCGCTTCATGCCTATGCTTATGACCGCAGCCGGCACTGTTAAAGCCGCGCGTATCCTGATTTTGGGTGCCGGTGTTGCTGGCTTACAAGCAATTGCAACGGCTAAGCGTCTTGGTGCTGTAATTGAAGCTTCCGATGTTCGCCCCGCTGCTAAAGAACAAATTGAATCTTTAGGTGCTAAGTTTGTCGATGTCCCTTATGAGACAGATGAAGAGCGTGAAATCGCTAAAGGTGTTGGTGGCTATGCCCGCCCAATGCCTGAGTCTTGGATGAAGCGTCAAGCTGCCTTAGTGGCTGAGCGTGCTCAACAGGCTGATATTGTGATTACAACTGCTTTAATTCCAGGTCGTAAACCTCCAGTTCTATTGCATAGTGACACAGTGGCGCATATGAAACCGGGCTCCATCGTGATCGACTTAGCTGCTGGACGCGGTGATAACGGTTCCGGTAACTGCCCCCTGACCGAGGCAGATAAGATTGTTGAAAAAAATGGCGTTAAGATTATTGGCTACACCAATCTTGCCAGCATGGTTGCAGCAGATGCATCAGCTCTCTATTCGCGCAACTTGCTTGACTTCATGAAACTCATTATCGATTCAGACGCGAAGTTAGTCATCCCCGGTGATGATGACATCGTTACAGCCTGCTTAATGTGTCGTGATGGCCAAGCCATCCGTAAAAACTAATAGAAAAATAAATACGAAGGAAACATCATGGATCTCGCGGCTTTTCAAAGCATCCTTACCGTCCAAAACATCACTGTTTTTGTATTGGCCATCTTTGTTGGTTATCACGTAGTTTGGAATGTCACACCTGCATTACATACTCCACTAATGGCAGTTACCAATGCCATTTCGGGAATCATCATTGTGGGTGCACTTTTACAAACTGAAGTTATTGGTGGCGATGAAATTACCCTCACAAGCATCATCGGCGCTGTTGCTGTCTTCTTAGCATCCATCAATATTTTTGGTGGCTTTATGGTTACCCGTCGCATGCTTGAGATGTTCAAGAAAAAAGCCCCAAAGGCTGACGCGGCTGGAACTAAATAAAACTAGAACAAGACCAATACAGAGACCAAACTCATGTTAAATATCACAGCAATTTCTTATCTGATTTCCTCCGTGTTATTCATACTCGCTTTGCGAGGATTATCTTCACCAACGACTTCACGCCAAGGCAATACTTTTGGCATGATCGGCATGTTGCTTGCAGTGATCACCACCTTTCTAATTCCTGACTTCAAGCCAGTTTTCTCATTGATTATTGGGGCAATTGTTGCTGGCGCTATTATTGGTACGATTGCTGCAAAGCGCGTACAAATGACTAAGATGCCAGAGCTCGTTGCACTCATGCACTCTTTTGTTGGTTTATCAGCAGTATTAATTGCGGTGGCTGCAGTTTTTAACCCTGGACATGACCACACTGGCGCCCAAAAGATTGAGCTCTTTATTGGCGCATTTATTGGAGCCATTACTTTTACAGCCTCTATTATTGCTTTCGGTAAATTGTCTGGCAAGGTCAGCGGTAAACCCGTGAGCTTTACTGGTCAGCATTTGCTTAACTTAGTTTTAGCTATTGCAATGCTTGCTGGTGGTGTTATTTACTTCATGGCAGATAGTCACGCAGCCTTCCTAGCAATGTGTGCTGTAGCCTTAGTATTAGGCGTGACCTTGATCATCCCAATCGGTGGCGCTGATATGCCGGTGGTTGTCTCTATGCTAAATAGCTACTCTGGTTGGGCAGCAGCAGGCATCGGTTTCACATTAAATAACCCCGTGCTGATTATTGCGGGTGCATGCGTTGGTTCCTCAGGCGCCATCCTTTCCTACATTATGTGTAAAGCAATGAACCGCTCTATTTTGGCTGTATTGCTTGGCGGGTTTGGTGCCGAAGCATCTGCTGGAGGTGCTGACGATGACGGTCCTAAGAACTATAAAACTGGCTCTCCTGAAGATGCTGCTTTCTTGCTAACTAATGCTGATACCGTCATTATTGTCCCTGGCTACGGTCTTGCAGTAGCTCGCGCGCAGCATGCCCTTAAAGAGTTAACTGAAAAGTTAACTCATCACGGTGTTAACGTAAAGTATGCAATTCATCCAGTTGCTGGTCGCATGCCTGGACATATGAACGTACTCTTAGCTGAGGCTGAAGTACCTTATGACCAAGTTTTTGAGATGGAGGATATCAATAGTGATTTTGGTCAAGCTGACGTTGTACTGGTGCTAGGCGCTAATGACGTTGTGAATCCTGCGGCACGCACACCTGGTAGCGCGATCTTTGGGATGCCCATCTTAGAAGCGTTTAAAGCTAAAACAATTATTGTTAACAAGCGTTCAATGGCTGCTGGATATGCCGGCTTGGACAATGAACTCTTCTACATGGATAAAACCATGATGGTCTTCGGTGATGCGAAGAAAGTTGTTGAGGAAATGGTCAAAGCAGTTGATTGATGAGCTTCATTCCTTTTCAAACAGAAAACTGTCTTAGGGCAGTTTTTTTACTTCCATTGTCCATAGACCACAAATAAAAAACGCCTAGTCTTTTGAACTAGGCGTTTTTGTTTCTACAGTAGGGTCACTGAGGAAAAAGATGCTACATCATACCGCCCATACCACCCATTCCGCCCATACCGCTCATATCTGGCATACCGCCGCCAGACTCATCCTTTGGGGCTTCACAGATTGCACAATCGGTAGTCAACAATAAACCTGCAACAGAAGCCGCATTAACCAATGCAGTTTTTGTTACTTTAGTTGGATCAATTACGCCTTGAGCTACGAGGTCGCCATACTCACCAGTTGCTGCGTTGTAACCGTTATTGCCCTTACTTGCCAATACCGCGTTAACCACAACGCTTGCTTCATCACCAGCATTCGAAACGATAATGCGAAGTGGCTCTTCCATAGCGCGCAATACGATGCTAATACCAGCATCTTGATCAGCGTTATCACCTTTCAAGCCCTTGATACCCTGCATAGCGCGTAACAAAGCCACGCCACCACCAGGAACAATGCCTTCTTCAACGGCTGCACGAGTAGCATGCAATGCATCGTCAACACGAGCCTTCTTCTCTTTCATCTCTACTTCAGTAGCAGCGCCAACACGAATCACCGCAACACCACCCGCCAACTTGGCAACGCGTTCTTGCAATTTCTCTTTGTCGTAGTCACTAGTCGCCTCTTCGATCTGAACACGAATGTTCTTCACACGAGCTTCGATCGCTTTGGTATCACCAGCACCATCAATAATGATGGTGTTTTCTTTACCTATTTCGATACGTTTAGCTTGACCTAAGTGCTCTAAAGTGGTTTTCTCAAGTGTGAGGCCAATCTCTTCAGCAATCACTGTACCGCCAGTCAATATAGCAATATCTTCCAACATCGCTTTACGACGATCACCAAAGCCTGGAGCCTTAACAGCACAAGTTTTGATAATGCCGCGAATATTATTCACAACTAAAGTTGCCAAGGCTTCGCCTTCAACGTCTTCTGCAATGATTAATAATGGGCGGCCAGATTTCGCTACTTGCTCGAGTACTGGGAGCAAATCACGAATATTGCTAACTTTTTTATCAAACAGGAGAACGTATGGACTTTCCAACAGGGCAACTTGTTTTTCAGGTTGATTGATAAAGTACGGGGAAAGATAACCGCGATCAAACTGCATTCCCTCAACTACTTCAAGCTCATCTTCTAATGACTTGCCATCTTCAACGGTAATAACACCCTCTTTGCCTACTTTTTCCATCGCTTCAGCAATACGCTGACCGATGCTGTAGTCACTGTTAGCAGAAATAGAACCCACTTGAGCGATTTCTTTGGTAGTTGTGCAAGGCTTGCTGATTTTCTTGAGCTCTTCGAGTGCAGCTGAAACAGCTTTGTCAATGCCACGCTTCAAATCCATTGGGTTATGGCCAGAAACTACATATTTCATGCCTTCACGAACGATGGATTGAGCCAAAACAGTAGCGGTAGTAGTGCCATCGCCAGCAATGTCAGCAGTCTTAGAAGCAACTTCCTTCACCATCTGCGCACCCATGTTCTGGAGTCTATCTTTAAGTTCAATTTCTTTTGCTACAGAAACACCATCTTTAGTGATGATTGGGCCACCGAATGAGCGCTCCATCACCACATTGCGACCTTTTGGTCCCAAGGTTGTTTTCACTGCGTTCGCGAGAATATTGACACCCTCAACCATCTTGGTACGGGCGATATCTCCAAATACGACGTCTTTTGCTGCCATGATTGAATTCCTTTCTTGAATACCGAATTACTTCTGTACAACAGCCATGATGTCTTCTTCGCGCATTACGAGAAGCTCGTCGCCGTCGACCTTAACTGTTTGACCTGCATATTTGCCAAATAACACGCGATCGCCAACTTTGACGTCAGGTGCATTTAACTTTCCACTGTCATCGCGTTTGCCTGGTCCTACTGCCAAGACTTCGCCTTGATCAGGCTTTTCTGCAGCAGCGTCAGGGATGATGATTCCAGATGCAGTTTTTGATTCTTGATCTAAACGCTTAATGATTACGCGATCATGTAAAGGACGCAGATTCATTCCTTCTCCTAAGTTAGTGAATGTTAACTAAATAAATACTTATATAAATCAATAAGTTGAAATCTCTTAACGCGGATGCTATTGGGAATTGTGTACTTACAAAACCTTTTAGCACTCGCGTGTAGGGAGTGCTGATTATATAGGTGCAATTCTTAAGATTTCAAGAGGCAGCTGTTGGAGTTTCTGACGATATTGTTGTCGTTGGCAATTGAATTTGAGATTCGCTGATGATACTCACCCATCTTGGAAATTTTGTCATATATCTTAGAACTCTCAAGAATTTCAACCCATTGAAAATATTGGCTAATTTTTTGGAATTATCAAAAATGCTTAAAACCTCATTAGAAGTTGCTCAAAAAGCTAGCCTTTTGCATTAAAAAACCAACTTTATTCAATAATCAGTGGGTAACCCCACTTTTTAGCAATTACATCTAGCTCGTCATGGGCTATTTACCCAAATCTCCTAGATTGAAGGGTTAATCGTTGTCCAACTCTAGCCCGGACTGCAGCATAGATGGAAATGGCTTGTTGCTTTGCTTGGGTGTGTATTTCATTGTCAGTAGATGCTGCATGCCATTACCCATTAGGTAACTTAAAGTGGCGTTGCCAGTCACGAGAGCCGGGGCGACTAAAGACGCTGACTTTCCCATCCAATATCTTGGATCGATTTGGGGCGAATTGAGTTTGCTGCGCGAATACAAACTATAAGCTGGATAAAGCTAAGCGGCTAGTTACGGAACGCTAACCAACTTAATTTCAGAATGAGATTGGGCAACCTGAACCATAAGGATCCTTAACCCTACGATTTCTCCACTCAAACTCAATAGCCTCTTGCAGAAGAGCTTTGTGCTTATCCACCTCCTTATGGCGCGCAATTAAGTCTTGCGGGTACATCCTTTTGTTCGCTCAATAAAGACTGTAACGTAGGCTTACTCCTCCCACGGGAATCGTTCACGACTTAACTCCTCCATAATTTCACGCCTACTTTTTGCGGCCTTTGTAGAGCGATTGGTGCCATGCTTTGCCCAGTGCGCTTGATCAGCAAGAATTTCTTCCTGCTCTTTTTTAGAGTCCTCAGCCAATGAGGTTGGCCCTTGGGGTTTCAGATTCCCCAAAAACTCTAGGTTGGATTCGTTGGTCATGGGCTAATTCTTTGCCTCTAGCCACCCAGAATAGAGTTGCCATTTTAATTATGGGGTGCTAGCTAGGAGGTGCCTATGATTATGTTTTTTTAGATTCGGTATAGGCGACCTAAATTAACCTATTTAACTCTTCCTCTTGCAGCCTGTATAGCAACTTCTTTTCTCTTTATGCACGCAAAACAACGCCACGAGTTAGTAGTTTTGCCACTACTGCGTGACACTATCTTCTTCATTTGATTAATGGGGGTGAGAGAGCGGCAGCTTGGACAAATTTTGGGCCCCTGGATAATTTCACTCATGATTCATTTTAACCGCCCAATACCCTATGAATTAATTGGGAAACTCTATTGTTTGTTAACTTGCTCAGCCTCATGAATCATAAGATTAATTGATGAACGAATTTGTTTAACAATAGATTTTTTTCTTGCAATCAATCCATAAGCGTCTCTTATTACAATAGATAGCCTGTCATGATCTTCCTTTGAAATTTCAGGAATTTTAAATCGAGCCAATCGATTACCCAGCGTAGGAATAGTAGATTGAATTACAGTATATTTTCTAAATTGCATCTCCCCCAATAAAGGTGATAGCAAGCACAAGAAAATATATTCGTTTGAAAATTTCTTTGGCATTTTAGATCGCAGACTACGAATATGACTTTGATATATAGCCTTGTCAGCATCGGTCAACATTGCAGGGAAACCAATTCTCCCATCATTATTTACAACAACATCACCCGCATGAAAATCCTGATCTAGCTCTTCATATATATCAGAAGATGCCCAAAAGTCTGGGTAGCTATCTACTTCATAATTAAATACATCCGAAGTTCTAGCAAAAGGAATGGCATCATTGCTTTTAGAAAAAATATCTTGATAGTTGTCACTCCCAATCTCATCACCTTTAGATATCTTTGCAATGTCCCCAAGAGTATGGGTTATAAATCTTTCGCCAATAGCAGAAATTGCCTCATCAACCATCGGATAAAAAAGTGTTGGAGTCCACCGCGTTTCACGCAGTAAGTCGGTACTTTTGACTGAGTATGTTAAATATTTCTTGCGGGAATAGTCGGATATTCCTAAGATGCCCTCAAGCTCATTAACTGCTTGAAATATGCCTTCTAAAAACTTAGCCTGAAGAGTAACTGCCTCATCGTATAGCCCTCCGATTTCATTCTGAATCGGCTTAGGCGGAAGGAAAATAAGGAATTTTTTTAGTTTTGTGAGCGACAATAAACCCTGAACATTACCCCCTCCGCTAAATGAAGATTGATTTCTTGCAAAATCGCTTAGAAAAAAACATGTTAAATAAGATGGGGAAACAAGTGATTGTTCGGGTCTAATGAATGCAATATTTCTAGGTAAACTACATGGCTTCTGGACATAGCTTGAGACCATCGCAGCATTTCCCAGCGTTCCAACCACTGACAAAAGCACATCTCCATCTCGAAGCTCTTTACTCTTATTTGCTGAATGGTCACTTTCATTCAAAAATATTTTGTCGGTTTCGTCAATAAAGCCTTCTTTTAAGCTGTGAACATACAGATATCGGATTTCCCCTTTTTTATCGAGCTGCACGGCTGTATGTATTCCATCGCTTAAAACTGGAAAGTATTTTTTATCTCCCAATAATTTAATTTGCGATGATGCTTTTGCAAGCAATGCATTCCTTTCTTCTAGAAAGATTAAGTACTTTGGATTAAAGCGTCCTTCTGTAGTTAAAACAGATGAGCTAACTGAGCTATAACTAATCATTATCTGCACGCCATTTATGGTACATAGCTCCTATCCCAGCAATATCATCGTCCGGGGTCAAGTCTCCGCGACGATTATGTCCACATGTTTCTGCTAAAGCAACAAATACGGGATAATCACCGGGCACCTCAGATTCTCTTAGTTTTTGAACAACCAAGACACTTGTCTTTGTACTTGTATGAGGCATGAATGTTTCAATTGGAACATCAACAATGGCTAAGATTTTAGCCTGCTCCATAATGGCTTTGCGAATATAGCCCATCTTATCGTTTCCAAGTATCCCATCTGGAAGCACTAAACCCAACTTACCACCTGGCTTAAGAAATTGGAGACATCTCTCTATAAAAAGAACTTGTGGCGCCTCCTGATCCTTGATCTTCCCCATGATCCAAGCATCTTCTTTTTTCTGATAGGTCCACTTTTGGCCGAATTTATATTGCCCAAGAAGAGCATCGCCTTTTACTGGTATTTTTGCCCCAAATGGAGGATTGGTTACGATTACATCAAACATGCCCAGAGCCACCTCTCCCTGTGTCTTTGATTGCCAATTTTTTGGCTCATCTAAACTATTTTCACAGAAGATGCCGCCACGCCCATCACCTAGCAATGCCATATATGCCTTAGCAACTTTGCCTAGGAAATAGTCCTTATCAATTCCCCTAAAATTTTTAATCGCAACCTTCTGCTTCTCAATTTCAATCTCGGAAATAGGCCAATTAAGTGCTGCCCCTCGTTTTTCTACGCCTTGCCAAACATGGCGCAAAGATTCAACTAGAAATCCGCCACTACCGCATGCGGGGTCAAGAACCCTATCTGTTGCGGATGGATCAACAATCTCAACGACCATTCGAACAACATTTCTTGGTGTAAAAAATTGACCTTGACCGCCTTTTAATGCATGATCAATAAATACTTCAAAAGCATCACCTATTGCATCTCTAGTTGATTCGCTTAATGAAAACTGCTGGAGCTCTCCAACTACATAAACAATTGAATGGTCATCCAAATCAATTGAATCGGTAGCGTCCAAAACATCATTGTAGTTTTCACAAACTCGCTTAAAGAGATCCCTGATACGCTTTGCAACATCCTTACTAGATTCATCAATTCCAGCACGAAAGCTCACTATATGATCCGGCTGGGTAAATTTCTCATCGTAGATTTTGCAAAAAATCAGATTCATTAACTGCTGAGCTAAAACCTCATCACGAGTTGCTCCAACCACATTTCCCGCCAAATAATTTCGCATGGTGCGGAAGATTGACTTTAAATTAACGGCTGGCTTCAGATCACGCCGCAGAAACTGGCCTACATCCTGCACTCGCTGACCGTATTTCGGAATATTGGGTATTTCTACGAACTCTACTCTGCCCTTACTCTCTACCTTTCGAAGGAATTGCTTTTCCTTTCCGTTAAACCAAACCCCGATTTCAGCACGCGCAAACCTCAAATAATCCTGAAGCTGAGTAAGCCCATCTTTTCGATTCGACTTTTTACATTCAACAATAATTAATAATTCGTCATCTTTTTTTGATGATCCAGAAAAAACTCCAATATCAATTGGGTACTCTTTAGTCGTATCGGAAGGTCGGGCTTTTACTCTGTGCTGTGGCCGAGTCTTTATGTTCTCTTTTGGATACCCGTAATCCTCGACCAATATTTTTGAAAATACTTGAACTGCCTCTATTTCTTCTGGTGTAGCCTTTATCATCTGACCTGATATAAAGTCCTCTATCTGCTGCGCCATTAAATTAAACCTTTATAAGTAAATTTCAAAGCCAACCAGCGGAATCATGCTGTAGTGCAGTCGATTATAGAATTTAGTGAGCGCCCAGCCACAAACTTCAAGTTAGATTTGTCAGTCGCTACTAAAATCTGAGCCCCCGTACTCCTTAAATGGATTTGTCGTTTAATGCAACATTATTTGATTACTAGCTCATCTAGTGAGCCTAGTTCCCCATATTCTGACTACTCAGCCTTTCTTAAAGGGGTAGTCATGAAATATCTACTTACTATTTTTCTGCTTGCTCAAGCAGCTTTATACGCACAAAAGAGCTTTGCCCAAGTGACGAATTTAGACAATTCGCCTTACAACATGCAAAACAGCCAATACAACATGGATAACTCGTCCAGCAATATGCGCAATAGTCCATACAACATGGATAACAGCGCATATAACGCCAGTGCTACAAATGGGGTTTATGACAACTCAGGCAACAGGATTGGTTATGAGGTTAAAGCCCCAAGCGGTGTTACAAACTATTTTGATAGCACTGGCAACCGCATTGGCTATACGCCATCCAAGCGATAACGCCATGCTTTTTAGTGCAATCATCCTTAGCATCTTGGTTCCATTGCAAATTTCTCTTATAAATCCAAGATTTGAGCCTTTCATTGTCAAAGCAACAATTGATACGGCGGTTCTCGCTGGATTTCCAGCATCTAAAGCGGCGAGGAAGTATGCTCTAAAAGCACAGATGCCTGACTTCTTGATGACGGAAGCATATTTGGCGACTGAGCCCGTTGAATGGAGAAGGCTTTACTTTAGAAAACTGTTTTCCTAATTGACAATCAGGTCAAAGTTTATAAGCTCATTTGATGAGCCAGTGCGGTAAGATTTAAGAATCATCACTAAATAGAAAGCCATCATGGGCGACATGGAACGACTCCACAAGATCAAATACATGATCCAAGCTCGTCAATGCGTTCCGCTGAATGACTTTCTTAATGAGCTCGAAATATCAAAGGCCACATTCAAAAGAGATTTGGAATATCTACGAAGCAGGATGAATGCCTCCATTGTTTATGACAGATTCAAGGGCGGTTACTGTTTTGATGGGCAGAGCATTGGCGAAAAGATTGAGCTGCCTGGCTTATGGTTTTCGGAAAAAGAGGCTACCGCCCTTATTCTTATGCAACACCTTCTCTCAGGCTTAGATAAAGGCGGCTTAATTGAGCCTCACATTGCGCCGCTAACCTCCATCATTGACGGCATTCTTGGGCAGAGCAACACGCCAGCCAAAGAACTACGCAAAAGACTAAAAGTATTTGGGATGTCTGCCCGCAAAGGTTCTATTGAGAACTTCGAGGAAATAGGTAGCGCCTTACTAAAGCGCAACCGATTGCAAATTACCTACTATGCCCGCGGTACGAATAAAACTACTGAGCGAGAAATATCGCCCCAACGCTTAATCTTTTATAGGGACAACTGGTATTTAGATGCTTACTGCCACCTTCGCAAAGACTTAAGAAGCTTTGCACTCGATGGCATTCACAAAGTAATCATCGCTAACACCAAAGCCGATGAAATCCCCGAAAAGCAATTACATGAACACTTTGCGGAGAGTTATGGGATCTTCTCTGGCAAAGCAAGTCAAAGGGCTAAGCTAAAGTTCTCACCAGAAAAGGCAAGATGGGTAAGTAGCGAAACTTGGCATGGGCAGCAAGTGGGTGCCTTTGATAAAGAGGGAAATTACCTCTTAGAATTTGACTACAACCAAGATCCTGAATTGGTGATGGATATATTGAAATATGGCTCAGGTGTTGAGGTTTTATCCCCTATAAGCCTCCGCAAGCGAGTTAGAGATGAGCTAACTAAGGCGTTGATGAATTATGAAGCATCCCGTAACTAGATGCTCTTATTGGAGTTTCCACCTTAATCCAAGTAATAGTAGAGCCAGGAAGGGTAAATCAGTCGAGCTGCCTATCAATGTTTAGATGAGTAAATCTGCCATAGATGATGAGATTGCGAAGGGACATGAGTAGCTTCTTAGTTTTCCCGATATTCTGGGCAGGGATACTTCCTCGCAAATGATTTTTGGAGCAGATAAGAGTGACCGGATCACTAGAGTTATTCATGTCGGTGTTATCCATACTTTATGAGCGTGACTGAGATGTAGCAGTCAGGATTGCTTCAGTCTATTGGATGCAGCCTTAGAGGCTTTAGATAAAACCAGATTCTTAATAAGTACATTTGAATCTAATGGAAGCTCTGATTCATTTAGAGCGATATCTTCAAGCTCGGACCGAAATAGGTTAAACAGTGCAAAACGGCCATCTGCGCCAACATCACCAACAGGGTCTTTATTTAGATGGTCTTGGACTAGCTGGAAGGCAATGAGCTCTAACTCTCGAGGGTGCAACGAATAAGCCTTTGGCCTACCGGATTCACCAAACATCACATAGCGAATATCCACCCCAAGACTAGCCAACTGATTTAAGTAACCCAATCGCGGCTCAAATTCTTCCCGCTCATACTGCTGATAAGTAACAACACTAACCCCAGAAAGCTTTGCAAACTCTACCTGAGTATGTCCCAGCCTTTTGCGCTCAGCCCGCAATCGAGAACCCCAGCCGTCTTGAATTAACTGCATATCAATACTTTCTTTGACGAATTCTCATCCCAATATAAAATAATTATTTAATTGATTAAATTAGCTCTATTTTATATATATTTTTGATTTTGTTGAAATTATTGTATCACTAATAGTCAATTTTTATTACTTGTTGCAAACATCATATTCACATTAAAACCCAGATGATAGAAGGAATAGCCATGTAGAAAACAAAAAAACCGCACCACTTTTAACAGTAGTACGGCTCCTTGCCCCCGCTTTCGCGAAGGATTTAATTTGACACCTGACAGTACAGATTATCTCCAAACAAAAAAGTGAAGTCAAGACTAGGGAACGTTTTGCCTAAATTTTAAGCAAATTAGGCGATCTGGCCGTGCTTTGCCCATTTTTTTAAGGAGTAATCCCATGATTGTGAATTCCACGCGTCAGGTCATTACGCGCTCACCCCACCGATCGGTAGGGATCATCAATAGCCCGTATTTCCAGTCGCAACCTATTGTTTATGAATCTCAGCTTGAGCGAGCCTTTGTTCAGCTTTGTTTGCTCTGCCCGGGTGTTGAGCGAATCGTTGCTCAACCCTTCAGAGTCAATCTAGATGAAATCAAGAAAAGGCACTACACACCCGATTACCTCGTCGAGCTTGAGGATGGGTCCTTTTTGGTTGTCGAGGTCAAGATTTTAGAGCGCATCGGAAAACTTGAAAAACGCTTTAACCAAATCAACGAACGCTTAAGTAGTCGAAATTTCTTATTTATGACCGCCGATGAAACACAGCTCTACTGTGCAGATAAAGAAAAGCACGCTAAAGAAATACTGCGTTATGTCAATTGGCAGGTAGCACTCCAAGTGCAACAAATGATTCTGAGTGAACTCGGAAAAATTGAAGGGCACTTTATCTCCCTTAGTGATCTACAAGCTCGAGCGCAATGCTCCTCTGAAGATCTTTTGCATCTCATCGCCACCCGGCAAATCTTTATTGCTGCAGTAAGCCCCATTTCAGAAATTTTGATTACTAAACCTATTCAAGGAGTCACTCATGGCATTCATTTCTTTTCACGTTGGTTTAACGCTGCGTTATGGGGATCGGATCTACCAGTTCCTCAGGCAACTTGATGATGGTCAGGTTCAGTTTGAAGACCAACTCACTAGGCACACTAAGACTTTAACGGTTGCACAGGCTGTGCATGATGTGCAGGAAGGCAAAGCACTGGTTCTACGAGAGGGCTTTGATCCTAAGGCACCCGAATCCGTAAAGCCTCCATATTGCTTGGCCGATCTTCCGATGCACTATCAGGATGATTTGGGCAGAAAAATGGATTACCTGGGCTGGATGAGGCGATTGGGTATTCGTCGAGGGGAGAAGGATCGCATAGCAGAACAAATTCCAATTGTTGCCAACAAAATTAAGGATTCATCTCCACCAGCTCCTAATACGGTCATGACCTGGATGCGTATTTTTGAATTAAATGATCTAAATCCTGCCGCCTTAGTCTCGAGATATCTTTATAGAACCAAGGCTCGTCTGATTCACCCCCTTGTTGAGGAGCTTACCTATAGATGCCTGCATAAGCACTACTTCACACGAGCAAGAAACTCACTAGAGAACGTGGGCTCGATTATCCGCAATGAACTAAAAAACCTAGTAGCCCAAGGACAAATCACCGAAAAAGAGTCCAAGATTAGTGCATCAACTATCAATAGGCGATCAAAGGAAGTGGAGCCTTACTTTGCAGCAAAGGCTCGGTATGGCGATCTTTTTGCACGCGTTAAATATCGCACACCCTTTGGTGAGAATCCAATATGCCGCGCACTGCAACGCTACGAGATTGATCACACTCCGCTCAATTGGGTAGTCATTTGTGATCGCACGGGATTGCCTCTTGGCAGGCCCACACTCACTATCGTAGTCGATCGCTATAGCGGCTATATCGTAGGACTACACATCAGCTTTGATGGGCCAGGATTGAGTTCAACCCTAAAAGCCTTAAAGGTGGCGATCCAACCCAAAGACATATTCACTGATAATGCGAGCTATCTAACCAATCCTTGGTTGGGCTGCGGGATTCCCGAGGAGATTGCGGTTGATAACGGTCTTGAATTTCATTCTCAGCAATTTCGACAAGTCGCCTGGGAATTGCAGACTGTTCTGGAATACTGCCGAGTCAGAACACCATGGTCTAAGGCTGCGGTAGAGCGAGTATTTCGTGATCTAGATTTCTTGCACATACCTTCTGGCCGAGTGCATAAGCCCATACAAAACGTGCGCTACCCCGATCCCAAAAAAGATGCTGGTATTCCTTTCAGCATTTTTTGCGAGACGATCCTCAAATGGGCGATCGATATTCACCCATTTCACATCAATAAACACAAACTGAGTCGCTCTTTTGACCTCTTTGGCGAAAGCTTGGATTTAATTCCACCCCCTCGATTTTTGGGTAGCTTAGATACTCTGAATCGAATTGCTGCCATGTCAAAAATGATGATGGTCAGTAGCGGAGGTATTGAACTAGTAGGCCTCTCCTACTCCTCGCCTGAACTTTTTCAGATGAAAAAAGAGGTTGGCGATAAGTTCAAGACCTTGGTGAAGTGGGATCCAGATGACATGCACATGATCCATGTTCAGCACCCTAAGGATCCCTCTTATTGGATTCCTGTGCCATCGCGCAATCCCAACTACGCCAGCCAACTGTCCTGGGTCCAGCACCGCAATATTCGCTCCTTTGCTCGTGAACATTTCAAAGAGATCCGTGGTCAAGATCAGCTCGATAAGGCTCGCGCAGAACTGCAAGAGCTTTGGCATAGCTGCATGATTAAAGACCGAAAGAAATTGGATTACAAGAAGGCCGTACAAAACCAAGGACTGTCCTCAGGAAAAATCTGGGTGCCAGGTAACGAGATTGTTGCTGATGTACAGCACAAGCCGGCACCAGTGACCCTCATTATTCCCGAAACCAAAATCACCCCTTTAGAAATTCCTGATTTTGATAGTTTCTCCATCTACTAATGACAGAAAATCCATGAAAAAACATTCACTTAACACTCTAGAAGTTGATATAGAAGAACATGCAATGAGCGATCTTCAAAGGCGCATTTTTATGTACTCTAAAGATGCTTTAAAAATTGCTGCCAGCATCGAGCCCATCATCGTCAACCACCCTAGATTTATTCAGGGCATACAAGCGCTTGATCGCATCTACCAACTGGCTCATGAACTCAATTTACCTCAAGGCATTCGGATTGTTGGGCCAACTGGCTCAGGGAAAACTTCTCTTGTTGATTACTTCTCCAAGACCCTGCCTAAGACGACGCTCTTTAAGCAAGGTCTTGGCATTGTGTTCATTCGTTTAGATGCCTCGCCAACAAGACATCAACTGGTTCGCAATCTTTTACTGGCCTATAACTATCCCTTTGCAAGCACATCGGTCAAGGCGATTGATATCAAGACACAAGTTTTGTGCGACATCATCACTCAAAAGGGAACCCGTATTTTGGCCATTGATGAGAGCCATCACTTGGCATTCTCAAAATCAAGACGTTATGCCAAAAACTCCCAAAATGATGTGACTGATTGCTTGCATCACTTAATGGACCAAACTGGAGTTGGGCTGTTTTTAATGGGCACTAAGGAATTAGACGATCTGGAAAGCTTGGATGCCCATCTAGCCTCTCGAGTGAGTACCCGCATTGAGCTAGCCGACTATCTCACCCTCACGCCTGAATGGTATGGCCTGCTTAAAGCCTTTGTGAATGAATCAAAGCAATTTGATCTGAGCGTCATTCTCACGGAAAACTATGGCGCGCTCATTCATGCGGCAACTGGCGGTAATTTGAGAAATCTAAAGCGCCTACTGACAGAGGTTGTCTTAATCGGTGTTGACAGCCAGATGCCCTTCATTTCGCAAGCGACTTTTCATGTGGCTCATGAGCGCATCTATGGAGAAGGGAATGATCGTGCCAACCCATTTAGCAAGTGAGCTCAACCCTCCCCCAATCCAAATTGAGTGCCTAGAAGATGAATCAGGCCTTGGCTATCTCTTGCGATGGCTGGGCACCAATCATTTGCCATTTCGATGGCTGAACAAAGTGCTAGGCATTAGAGGCCCCCGTCTACCTGATAGCAGGGATGCCATCGTGCTCTCCTACCTCACTGGTGTCGAGCATGGACAACTCAAGAAAATGCTGATGGAAACGTTTGGCAATGCAAAGGAAGGGGGTATGTTGGTTTACGGCCAACAACTCCTCTTCCGAGATCTCTATCGCTTTAGACTCCCCCAAATCTGCCCCAACTGTATTCATGAAAAAGGATATGTTTCTAGACACTGGGAATTTGGGCCAATACCCATCTGCATCGAACATGGGGTATATCTCATTGACCATTGTGAGCATTGCAAAAAAACCATTCGCTGGGATCGACCCACTATTGATATCTGTCAATGCGGGAGGATCTTTAAAAGCCCTTCAAATCAATTATCAAGACCAAGCTTGGCTGAACTTAATCTTGCTAGGTGGGCTCTAAAACCACTTAGTACAGTTGAACTTCCCAAGGCAGCTGCTTTACCCGATGCCCCCGTATGGATGAAGCACCTATCGCTGGATGGGACACTTCGTATCATCAAAGCATTTGGAATTTGTGAGACCCAGTATGAAGCCGTTTCCTCTAGCTTTCCATGGGGCAAGTGTACGAGTCAATTTTGGCGTGACCTTTTTAAACGTGCCGCATTACGTATTGAGGGATTTCTCAGGACTCCTGCCAATTCAGATCTGAGTGCTTTGGTTTATCAGCCCTTCTTAGAGAGGGTCGCCTTTTATCCGCTCACTACCCCTGATAAGGAAAGCACGCTTTATTTACTAAAACACATTTTTAATTACGAGCCTCTGACGCACTTCGATAGCGCTAAAGGGCACCTCTCACAAAGAAGATTATTTGATTAGAGCCCGCGATGACAGAACAAATCTCAACCCTCTATAACGTTCCCAAACTCATAGCAACAGAATCCATGAGCTCATGGATTGCCAGATTATCTTTAAGCCAAGGCATACCCCCATCAGCTCTACTCAATTATTTAGAAATTGACCAGGCTGCAGACCTTGATTATCGGGTCGGAAAAATTAACCTAAGCGCCTTATGCAAGAAAACGGGAATGAAGAAGCATCGATTCAAGGGCATAAGAGCGATCTTTGGTTCGCTGGCATTGATGGGGCGACAAGGAAGATATTTTTTATTATTTTCAGGAAGCAAGGCTCGCTACCGCTTTTGCCCACTATGCCTTGAGCAAGATGATTGCCCGTACTTTCGAATCGAATGGAGATTTAAAATTTGGCATGTCTGCCCATTGCATAAATGCTTTCTAGAGGATAAATGCATTCACTGTGATGCGCCAGTAACCTTACCCGTAAACATGTTAAGCGGTGGATATAAAAGTTTTGGCATTGATAACTTAGCTATGTGTCATTCCTGTGGAAAACTACTATCCAAAGTAACTCCAGCACTTATAGAGGATCATCCTTACCTGCGCCTTAATCCAGAAGACACACTATTAATACAAAACAGTAGGGCCTTTTTGTCCACCCTATATTTACGACGCTACAGACTCTGTGGATTTAGAATAAATTACCCCCTAGCTGATCTCCATTCACATCTAGGTTTACAGCCCTCTTACTGGGATAGTTTTAAATGGAATGCGGAGCTCTGGAGAAGTCTAACTATTTCTTAACTTTCACTATTTAAGAAATAGCCTAAAGCGTTTAACTATCTACCCCCACCGAATGAAAGGTAAACCCCAAGAGCCTTTTGCCAAATTGAGCTAACCTTAATTCCTAAACTTATTTCGGAGATAAGTATGAAAACCACCAGAAAAGAGTTATTTGATAAAGCATGGGAAATCCCCATGACCAAGCTAGCTAAGGAGTTTGGTTGCAGCGATGTGGGTCTTAGAAAGGTCTGCGTTAAGAACCAAATTCCCCTACCCCCTCAAGGCCACTGGCAAAAACTCTCTTTTGGTAAAGGTTTTGCCAAGCCCAAACTACCGCAGGCTAATTTCAATCCAGACATATCTATAGATCCTCAGGCCGTCAAGATAGCCAAGCAAGCCCATCAAGATGCTGTTGGGGTAGAAACGGCGGTTAAGAGTATTTCCAAGCCCCGACTCACGATTGCTAAAAACTTAAATACCCCCCACCCCTTAATTAGCCAAGCTCTCAACACGGCAGAAGACTATAAGCGCTGCCTTACTCTTGGCCGAAAAGTAGGATGGGGCTCTTATTACAAACTGAACTCTAAAGATCACCCGCCTCATGATGACAATGGAAAGCTCAGGTATTCAATACGGGATGGCTGCATTCCGATGTCGGTTTGCTTTGGCACGCTCGATCGCACATTACGCATCCTCGATCCCTTATTGAAAGCACTGGAACTCCATGGATTTAAGATCCGCCTTACTAAGACTGGGAAATACGATCAAAAAGAGCTTCTGATTGAAAAGGATGGGGAAAAGATTGAAATCTTTGTTCGCGAAGGATATACCCGGGTACCTATCTCTCCGAAGCTACGCAGTATCGCGCAAACATACAACATCACTTGCAATGAAAAAGAGAACTTTGCTAATGGCCTTCTGAATATTGAAATCACAATTCCTGGGCTATATCGACCTACATCTTTTAAAGATTTAAAAAAAGTTTCTCTAGAAGATCAGATGGACTTACTTTTGCAATACATGCTTGATGGCCCTCAGCTCATTAAAGATATACGCGAGAAGAAAGAGAGGGATGAGCGTGAGAGACGTGAACGCTATGCTGTAGATAGCTTTAATGAAAGCATCATTAAAAGCCAAGCAGCCCAGTATGAAAGTGCCATGGCTGAAGTGAAGCTCTACCAGGAGCTACAAGAACTTGATGATTATGTAACCCTATTAGAAAGTCAGATGGCTGATTTTTCTGAAAAAGAAAAAGAGCTTGGCCATTTCTGGATCAGAATTGTTCGGGACTATGCCAAACGAGCCAATCCCATCAGCAAAAGACTTAAACAACTCCAGAAGACTGCAAATGCGTCTGAGGGTAGCTACTACGACCAATGGTGCAAGGAGTCTAGGCAATATGAAAAAAATAAGAGAGATGAAGCTGATTCATAAATTTTTCAAAGCCAAAAAAGTAAACATTACCAACAGGATTGATGTAGTCTTAATGGTTCGAAATCTTCATCGAGTTACTAATAGGGGCTATATATGGAACGTGGCAGAATAGAGTCACTAAAGCGAAATTTAATCCGCCCGTATGCCGATATAGACAACATGCCTAGCCAGATACGTGAGTTAGCGGAATATTGTCCAGAAGAGATGATCAAATATTTTCTAAATAATATTTCCAACGGAATCATTCCCAGTCCACCGGTGCTTATAGAGCTTGTTCTTTCTCTCAGGGACCGGGAGCTGTATCTGGTATCTAAAAAATATATTTTGAAGAACGATATTGATAAAG